>QWBY01001908.1_pt1 | contig 12309 bp, 10 predicted proteins | sample 1972471 | NCBI WGS metagenome assembly QWBY01 (sample SAMN09866722, study PRJNA288562) | Human gut metagenome isolate term6_stool, whole genome shotgun sequencing... | reverse complement strand
TATCTGAAATAGAATATTTATTACTATTAATCTCTAATAAAACTAAATTCTTACCTGAACCAATTACAACTGCTCCATCTTTATATTTACTTCCCTTTTCAATATAGTTTACAGTATGCCCTAATTTTTCAGATACAAATCTAACAGGTACCATGGTTCTACTGGTTTTTGCATCCACATATGCTTTTCCCATATCTTCAGGAATTGTCTGAAGTTGACCATCTACTCTAATTCCCACATCTGTTCTTCCAATCCCTTTTGGTAACTTACCGGCTGCAAATACTGTATTAGAAATCATCATAGTTCCTAGAATTGAAACTAAGGTCACTTTCTGCAAAATTCTTTTTTTCATGCCTCACACTCCTAAATCTTGGTTTCAATAATCTCATCTTTATATTTTTAATATTACCATATCTTCAAGACTTATCTTAGGCTCTAAATGTAATTTTCAAGCCTAAATTTTTATTAAAATAGCTGAAAATACTCGTGACTTCAGTCGTGAGATGAATTAGATAAGATAGCAAACACATAAGGAAACTTGTATATAAATACGGAGACTTAAATTCCGTATTTATTTTAATGTTCAGTAATTTTTATATGCCATGCAGCCTATATAGGTAGAAAAATCAGTAATAATAGATAGTCTTTTCTCTATTTCTCATAGACAGTGAGGTTAGCCAGGTCATCTGGCAGATAGAAGAAAATTGAGTGTTAGAGAGCTAAGCTACATATATAACCATAACGTATTTAGAAAGGAGGTTGCTTCTCATGAATAAAGCTATTAAATATAGACTTTATTCAACAGCTGAACAAGAAATTATGTTTAATAAAACATTTGGCTGCTGTCGTAAACTTTGAAACTTCATGCTCACAGATAGAATAGAGCCTTCTCAAAAGATAGGTCAAGTTGAAAAGAAAACACCGGCCAAGTATAAAAAAGATTACCCCTTTTTGAAAGAGGTTGACTCTTTTGCACTATCCGAAAGCAAAAAGGGAACAAAAAAAGCCGCCCGTAGGCGGCAATTGTGGTGGAGATGAGGAGGATCGAACTCCTTACCTCTTGAATGCCATTCAAGCGCTCTCCCAAGTGAGCTACACCCCCACAAAATACTCTTCCAGTATATGAAAGTGTAATGGGAATGTCAAGGCATTATTTTATAATGGAGACGAGGGCATTGCTGCCAAAATCGGGCTTGTCCCGTCGATAGGAATGGTAACGGGGATCGGTAAAGGTGTCGGCGATGTTGACGGTGATGTGATCGTCGGGAACGCCCATTTGTTGCAGCATGCGAATATGGGTGAGCTTCATGTCGATATAATCGTGTTCTGCATCGGAATAGCGGATCACTTCCCGGTGAAAGGGGAAGGAGTCGCGCCAAGCTTCGCTCACTTCTTTGCCCACTTGAAAGCTTTCTCTGCCGATACAGGGGCCGATGTAGGCGTAAATATCTTTCGGCAAGGAGCCGTAACGTTCCCTCATCTTGTCGAGGGCAATTTGGGGAAGTTTTTTTACCGTAGGGCGCCAGCCGGAATGAATGCATGCCTGCACGCCTTTTATGGGATCGTAAAGGAGTACCGGCGTGCAATCGGAAATGCGGGAGACGAGGGCGATTCCTTTTTTCGATGTAATGAGGGCATCGGTATCGGGCACGATGGAAAAACCGAAATAATCTTCTTCTGCGTGGTCGTCGTCTAAGACTACGCAGTGATCGGAATGGGTTTGGTTCATAAAATAAACGCGAGAACTTTCTACATTTAAATGGTTTAAAAAGGAGTTTACATTTTCGTTCAGACCTTTTTCTCCCAGCGAGGCGCTGAAGTCATAGGGTCTTTTTGAAATGTCGAAACGTAAAGCCTTAAAATCTCTTATTTTCATGGTAGTTACTGCCTTTCCAACTCCATGTCCTTTCGTTATAATATGACGTGGAGGAATCGAATGAATAAACGCATGAGGAGACTGCTCCTCTTTTTATGTATTATAATCGCTCTGGCTTTCGGAATCAAAAAACTTTCCATTATAAGCTATCGGCCCGTTCTCGTATTCGACGAAAAGACGAAACACGATATTACGGACATGGCCGTTTTAAAGGGCGGAATTTTGGCGACCTTCGACGGCGACGCCTTGATTTTTAATAATGGAAGCGACAAAAAAATCGTAGACCGCATGGGGGAAGGGCAAAAGGCTTTTTTCGGAGAAAAGGATGCCATGCTCTACGACGAGAGTATAAAAAAAGTAACGGTGTTCAGCCCCGACGGAAAAGAACGCCAATCCTATTATATAGAAGGAGAACTTTTCCGCGCCGATGTGCAAAACGGCGTGCGGCTTTTTCATTGCCGCTACGACGATGGGGAAAAGCTCTTTATCGCAACGGACAGCGGAAGTTTAAATTCCGTTTTCGAGACGAAAAATTACATTTTAGATTTTAAATTTAAAGACGAAAAGCACTTTGTTATTACAGAGCTTTCCAATGCGGCCAACGGATACAAGACGACGGTTTATGTGGAAAACGGCAAGCGGGACAAGGAGCGAATGGAAAATACGGAATTTCCCATGGAAGTGGCCATGCGCATCGTGGAAGGTCGCTACCCGGTGATTGTCACGGAAAAGCACCTTTACGGCCTCGGAAAGGAATTGATGACGGAAAAGACGCCCATCCTTTCGGATGTTATTTATCACCGCAACAAGCTTTACACCCTTCACAGCGGCATTTTAAGTCGCCACGGAAGGGATTTAAAAGAAATCGATCGCCGCGTCATGGAAGGCAATGTGGATCACCTGGCATCTGTGGGAGAGGAACTTTTCGCCTACGGCAATCGGGAATTATTGGGTCGGGCGGATTCCGATCACCCTTACCATATTCGCTTCGGCGACAATCAGGAAAAAGTGCAGGTAAAAGACGGCTACATCGCCACTTACGGCCACAAGTATATCGCCCTTTACCAATTAAAACCCCGTCTCTTCCGATCCAAAACCATCGAAACATTAAAGAGTGAGGACTAATTGAGGTGAGGAATTGAAAGACATAAGGCAGCTTATGGAAGCTGTTCACGCTATTTTTTATAAATCAAACGGCAGGCTGAATCTGTTCGGCATGATCGTCGCAGGGATCGTGCTCTTTATTATCGCCCATCTTATTGTAGGCTCCGTGAGCCGCTTCGTGGCGAATTATGTAGAGCGCCACGAAATCAAAAACCCTAAGAATATGAATCAGCGCAGGGTCAAAACCATTACGAATATTTTGGGCAATCTTGCGAAATATGGCGTTTACCTTATCGCCCTCATGATCTTTTTCGATCTGTGCCGCATCAACACATCGACGATTCTCGCCACGGCGGGCATCGGCTCCATCGCCATCGCCATGGGCGCTCAGGTTATGATTCGGGATTTGATTACGGGATTTTTCATTATCTTCGACGACCAATACCGAGTCGGGGAGTACGTGGAGCTGGCGGGAGAAAGCGGTTACGTGGAAGCTTTAAACATTCGAACCACCGTCCTTAAAGATTTCGACGGATCCCGCCACATTATTCCCAATTCGGAAATTCGCATGGTTACCAATCGCGCGCGGGGAGCGAAGCGGGCGAAAGTCGTGGTGCCTGTCAATAAAAACGAAGATCCCGATCAGGTCATCGCCGCTTTTAAAGAGGCGGTTAAAAAAATCAAAGAGATCTACCCGGATTCCCGTACTGAAATTTGGGGAACCACGGATTTTATTCCGGGAGGCTATGAAATTACCGCCATCGCCTGGGGCGAGCCCTCTCTTAAATTCGATATGGAGTACGATCTCAGGAAATGTCTGATTCAGGCGATGAACGAACATAACATTCAAATGCCGTCGGTGCGTTACGAAAACGCACAAAAGGAGGTGGCCAATGGCTAGATTATTTTACGAAAAAGGAGACGTGGTCACCATGAAAAAAGGCCACCCCTGTGGAGAAAATCTATGGGAGATTTTAAGAACGGGCGTGGACATTAAATTGGAATGTACGGGCTGTAACCGCACCATTTGGATGACGCGCTTGGAATTTGAAAAGAGAGTACGTAAAATTCGGGAAGGGGACAAAATGGTATCCATCGTCCACCACAAACCGGAAGAATCCCATAGTCAAGAATAGTTTCAATGAAATAATGGCGATTTATTGCGATTTTTAAAACTATTTGATAAAATAGCAAGTTAGTGAAAGGAACGTGTATACAGATATGTCTCTATTAGATAAAGTGTTTGGCACTTATTCGGATCGCGAAATTAAAAAGATTCGCCCGACCATGGAAAAAGTATTGGCACTGGATGCCGATATGCAAAAATTAACCGACGAACAGTTAAAGAACAAAACAAAAGAATTTCAAGATCGCATCGCCGGCGGCGAATCCTTAGACGATCTATTGCCGGAAGCTTTTGCCGTCGTAAGAGAAGCGGCTTTCCGCGTTCTGGGCATGAAGCACTTCCCGGTGCAAGTTTTAGGTGGTATTATTCTTCACCAAGGCCGTATCGCCGAAATGAAAACCGGTGAAGGTAAAACCCTCGTGGCTACTTTGCCCGCTTATTTAAACGCTCTTGCAGGGAAGGGAACCCACGTCGTTACCGTCAACGATTACTTGGCGGAACGTGATAAATCCTGGATGGGTAAAGTTTATACTTTCTTAGGATTAACCGTAGGATGTATTCTCCACGATATGAGCCCGGAAGAACGTAAAGAAGCCTATGGTGCCGATATTACTTACGGTACCAATAATGAATTCGGTTTCGACTACTTACGGGATAACATGGTAGTTTACCAAGAAAATCAGGTTCAACGAGGCCTTTATTTCTGTATCGTCGACGAAGTGGACTCCATTTTAATCGACGAAGCCCGTACCCCTCTTATTATTTCGGGACAAGGCGATGAATCCACCGAACTCTACACCCAAGCGAAAAACTTCGTCGACACATTGAGCTTTAGAATTAAGGATCAAGCGGAAGAAGCGGAAGATCGCTTTAACCGCGAATTCCGCGACGAAACCGTAGATTATGTTATCGACGAAAAACAAAAGACCGCTACTCTTAGCGAAATCGGTACGAACAAGGCACAACAATATTTCGGTATCGAAAACTTAACGGATACGGACAATACGGAATTACTCCACCACATTCACCAAGCCCTTAAAGCCAAGGGTACCATGCATAAAGACATCGACTACGTTATTGAAGACGGCGAAATTATTATCGTCGACGAATTTACCGGTCGTTTAATGTATGGTCGTCGCTATTCCGACGGCTTGCACCAAGCCATCGAAGCGAAAGAAGGCATCGAAGTGCGCGCCGAATCCAAGACGCTCGCTACGGTAACCTTCCAAAACTTCTTCCGTATGTATAAAAAGCTCGCCGGTATGACCGGTACGGCCATGACGGAAGAATCGGAATTCCGCGAAATCTACAATATCGACGTCGTGGAAATTCCCACGAACAAACCTGTCATTCGTTTCGACGACAACGACGCCATCTACCGCTCGGAAGATGCCAAGTTTAAAGCCGTCGCCGACGAAATCGCCGAACGCCACGCCAAGGGTCAACCGATCCTCGTAGGTACGGTATCCATCGAAAAATCGGAAAAACTGTCTTCCTATTTGAAGAAGCGCGGTATTCCCCATAAGGTATTGAATGCGAAGCGCCACAGACAAGAGTCTGAAATCGTCGCACAAGCCGGCCGCTACGGAGCGGTTACCATCGCCACCAACATGGCAGGTCGTGGTACGGACATCGTCTTAGGCGGTAACCCGGAACACATGGCCAAGGAAAAGATGGAACGGGAAGGCTTTGAGCCGGACATGATCGAAGCGGCGGACAGCTACTACGATACGGACAATGAAGAAATTTTAAACGCGAGAGCTCGCTTTGCCGAACTTCGCGATGAACTTAAAAAAGAAACCGACGAAGAAAAAGTTAAGGTTATCGGCGCAGGCGGCCTCCACATTATCGGTACGGAACGCCACGAATCCCGTCGTATCGACAACCAATTGCGCGGCCGTTCCGGTCGTCAAGGGGACAAAGGTTCTACGAAATTCTATATTTCCGCCGACGACGATTTAATCCGCCTCTTCGCAGGGGATCGCTTTAAAAATGTTATGGAAGGCATCGATGCGCCGGAAGACGAGCCCATCGAAGCCCGCATTTTAACGAAACTTATCGAATCCGCTCAACGTAAGGTGGAAGGTAACAACTTCAGTATTCGTAAAAACGTCTTGCAATATGACGACGTTATGAACAAACAACGTGAAGTTATTTACACCGAACGTGAAAAGGTATTAAAGGGCAGCGATCTCCGTGACGACATTATGTCCATGATCACCGACCTTATCGACGATACCATTAACTTCAATGTTAAGATCGACGAAAAACACAATAAATACATCGATTACGAAGGAATCTACCACTTCGGCCGGGATACTATCGATTTCGATCAAAACTTCTTAGACGGCCACACGTCCGCCGACGCCGAGGAATTAAAACGCTTCATAAAAGAAGAAGCTAAGGCGAAATATGCGGAAAAAGAAGGGGAATTCGGCGACGACGCCTTCCGCGAAGTGGAACGTGTCGTACTCTTGAGAGTAGTTGACCAAAAATGGATGGATCATATCGACGCCATGGATCAATTGCGTCAAGGTATCGGTCTTCGTGCCGTCGGTCAAATCGATCCGGTGCGCGCTTATGCCGAAGAAGGTTTCGATATGTTTGAAGCCATGAACGAAAGCATTCGCGAAGAAACTGTTCGCCTCTTATTCCACGTTCAAAACCCCGAACGTATGGAACGTAAACAAGTGGCGCAAGAAGTACAAACGGTGAACCCGGATTCCGGCGTTCAAGAACCGGTACGTCGCACGAGCAAAAAAGTGGGACGAAACGATCCCTGCCCTTGTGGCAGCGGTAAAAAATACAAACACTGCCACGGGAAAAACGCGTAACCGTTGAGAAAGGATCCCTATGGAACAAAATTTATATTTGGATCGGGGGAGACTTGAAGAGGTCAAGGAACTCGTCCAACGCCTGGCGGAAAGCCTGGATATTGCGAGTTTAAAAGCACATTATGCGGAGCTTACGGAAAAGACTATGGAGCCCGGTTTTTGGGATAATACGGAATCGGCTCAAAAGACGATCCGCGAGCAAAACAATATAAAATCTAAAACCGACGTCTACGACGAACTTATGGAAGCCATCGAGGAATCGGAAGTGGCGCTGGAACTTATGGAAGAGGAAGAGGACGAGGCGCTTTACGACAATCTGAAAAAGGATTTAGCCGCCATTGAAAAAAAGGCCCAGGAATTTAAAATCCAAACCCTTTTAAACGGCGAGTACGATATGAACAACGCCATCCTTTCCCTTCACGCCGGCGCCGGCGGCACGGAAGCCCAAGATTGGGCGAGCATGCTCCTGCGCATGTACACCCGTTACGCCGAGAGCAAAGGCTATTCCGTGGAAATTGTGGACCTTTTAAACGAAGACGAGGCGGGCATTAAATCGGCGACTATTCGCGTCACCGGCCCTCACGCCTACGGTTATTTGAAATCGGAAAAGGGCGTGCACCGTTTGGTGCGTATTTCGCCCTTCGATGCGGCGAAAAAACGCCACACTTCTTTTACGTCGTTGGATGTCTATCCCGAACTGGACGACGATACGGAAGTGGAAATTAACTCCGAGGATATTAAGGTGGACACTTACAGGGCATCCGGTGCCGGCGGTCAACACGTCAACACCACGGATTCCGCCGTAAGAATCACCCATATTCCCACGGGCATCGTCGTGCAGTGTCAAAATGAGCGCAGCCAAATTCAAAATCGCGAACAGGCGATGAAAATGTTGCAGGCAAAACTTGTAGCGCTTAAAGAAGAAGAGAAAAAAGAAAAAATAGAAGACCTTGCAGGCAATTATTCGCAAATTGCCTGGGGATCTCAAATACGTTCCTACGTTTTCCACCCTTACACGATGGTGAAAGATCATAGAACCGGCGCGGAAGTCGGCGATGTCAGTCGCGTCATGGACGGCGACTTGGATCCCTTCATCAACGCGTACCTGGAAGAAAATGCAGAGGCATAATGTAAAAGGAGAGGGAGACCTCTCCTTTTTCGAATGGAGGCTTTATGAACATAGCGCATATCTTATCCCAAGAATTTAATACACCTGTCGATAAAATCGAAGCCACGCTGAAACTCTTGGAAGAAGGTAATACGGTGCCCTTTATTGCGCGGTACCGAAAAGAGGTTACGGGTAATTTGCAAGACGAGGTCTTGCGTAAAATGGAAAGCAGAAAAGGGGATCTGGAAAAGGTCGACGAGCGTCGCCAAACGGTGTTAAACACCATCGAGGGGCAAGGCAAATTAACCGACGAGCTGAAGAAAGAAATCGACAGCGCCGTGGATTTGCAAACGCTGGAAGATTTATACCGACCTTATAAACCGAAACGCCGCACTCGCGCCACTGATGCCGAAGAAAAGGGTCTGCGTCCCTTGGCGGAACAATTTATGGGCGAGGGGACTATGGAAGAATTTTTGCAATCCGTGGATGCTTTCGAGGGTTTGCCGAAGGAAGAGATTTTAGAAGGCGTGTCGGACATTGTGGCGGAAGAAATGGCAAACGACGCCGGCGTGCGCAGACTGCTGAAAAGCTATATTCGTCGCCGCGGAAAATTAATTTCCGAAGCAGGGAAGGAGCCTAATCCCGATTACGCCATGTACGAAACTTTTTCCGCCCCTTTTAAGGATGTAAAAAATCACAATGTCCTCGCCATTAATCGGGGAGAAGGGGAAGGCGCCTTAAGAGTTAAAGTGGAATGCGACGAAGAGACGCTGGTTTCCATGATGTGCCAAATTTTAAAGCCCGGCGGAGACAAGCGGGAGATGATGGAAGCTATTGCGCAAGATGCACTGACCCGCCTTTTGTTCCCCTCCTTAGAGCGTGAACTTCGCCGCGATTTAAAAGAGCAGGCGGAAGAATCGGCAATCGAGGTCTTTGCGGAGAATTTAAAACCCCTTCTCCTCTTACCGCCTCTCGGCCATAAAGTGGTTCTCGGCATCGACCCGGGCTATCGCACGGGCTGCAAGGTGGCGGTTGTGGACGAAAACGGAAAATTCCTCGACAACAGCGTCATTTATCCCGTGCCGCCGAAGCAACAAATCGCCGAAGCGAAGAAAATTATTACGAATCTCGCCGAAAAATACGGCGTGGAAGTTATCGCCATCGGCAGCGGTACGGCCAGTTACGAAACCGAACAATTCGTGGCGGAGCTTATTGCCGAAAAGCATTTGGATATTTCCTACGCCATCGTCAATGAAGACGGCGCCAGCGTCTATTCCGCCTCGCCCTTGGGTATTGAAGAATTCCCGGATCTCGACGTTACGGTACGAGGCGCCATTTCCATCGCTCGCCGCTTACAAGATCCCTTGGCGGAACTCGTTAAAATCGAACCGCGCCACATCGGCGTCGGCCAATACCAACACGATCTCAACAAAAAAGCATTGGACGATCGTTTGGAAGGTGTGGTGGAAAGCGCCGTAAATGAAGTGGGCGTGGACATTAATCTCGCATCCGTGCCCTTGCTTTCCTTCGTCTCCGGCATTGCAAGCAACGTGGCGAAAAACATCGTCAGCTACCGGGAAGAAAACGGCGCCTTTACCGATCGTAAGCAATTTAAAAAAGTAAAGGGCCTCGGCGAAAAAGCCTTTAAACAATCGGCGGGCTTTTTGCGCATTGCAAGCGGCGACAATGTATTGGATCAAACCGGCGTTCACCCGGAATCTTATCCCATTGCCGAATTAATTATGCGCGAAGACGAACTTAATGATGACGAACGAAAACAATTGGAAGAAGCGGGAAGCTACACCGTGGAAGATATTCGCAATGAGTTGAAAAAACCCGGGCGCGATATTCGCGGCGGCAGCGACGATGTAGGCCTTCGCCGCACGGCCCTCACCATGGAAGAACTGACGCCGGGTCTGGAATTGGACGGCGTGGTGACCAATGTCGTGGACTTCGGTGCCTTTGTAGATATCGGCGTAAAAAAAGAAGGACTTCTTCACATTTCAAGAATATTAAAGCGCGGTCAGGGTAGTATTTATAATAAGCTGAAAGTCGGCGATCGCCTCAAAGTTCAAATTCTCGAGGTGGATAAAGAGAGAGGACGTATTTCCATCGATTATGCGCCGAAACAATCCTAAGGAGGAGCGATGAAACGGTTTGTAATTGCCTTCGACAATCAAGACCAGGTATACGACGCCTTGGACGCCACGGAAGATTTGGGCACGCGGGTCATTCCCTTGTTGCCTGAAATCCGCGAATCCTGCGGCTTGGCCTTAATGGGCAATATTGACGATGTAGATGAAGCGGTGAAGCGTTTAGACGAAGGTCGCCATCCCTATAACGGCGTTTATTTATACGAAAGGGAAGGCGGAAAACGAAAGGTGGAAGCACTATGATCTATTTAGATAACGGCGCCACGACGGCCATAAAGCCGAAAGCAGTTGCCGATGCTGTTTACCGCGCCATGACCGAAGGGTACGGCAATCCCGGACGGGGAAGCCATGAGTGGGCTCAGAATTCCTATCGCGTCCTTCGAAAGGCGAGAAAAAACATGGCGAAGCTTTTAGGCACGGAAGATTCCATCGCCCTGACAAGCGGCGTAACGGAAAGTTTAAACGTGGTGATTCACGGGCTAATTACGGAGAAGGATCACGTCATTACTTCCGTCGCCGAACACAATTCCGTCTTAAGACCCCTTTACGCTACGGGATGTGCTTTGGATTTTCTTCCCTTAGATGAACATCTGGCACCTGACGTACGTCTGCTGGATCAGATGTTAAAGCCTAACACGAAAGCGGTAGTCATTACCCATGCGTCCAATGTGGTGGGGAGTATTACCGACATTGACACCGTCATGGCTTTTGCAGAAGCCCACGATCTTTACGTCATCATCGACGGCGCGCAAGGGCTCGGACAAGTCCCCGTCAATTTTTCAGGAAGCCCAACGGATAAATTAATTTATTGCTTTGCCGGCCATAAATCCCTTTACGGCCCCATGGGTACCGGCGGATTTTTCTACGGAAAAGACGTTCACCCTGCGCCTCTCAAAGTCGGGGGAAGCGGCATCGAAAGTTTCAATCATCACATGCCCGATGAAAAACCCGTTCTTTGGGAAGCGGGAACGGCCAATGTCCACGGCTTTGCAGGCCTAGCCGCCGGCGCGGAATTCGTCATGGGGAAAGATTACTTCGAAAAGAAAGACCGCATTTTCCAAGCGCTCATCGACGGCTTGAGGAATTTGGAAGGCTATCGCATTTTCTATCCCGAGGAAAAAGGTACGAGCTGCGTGGGCATTTTAAAAGAGGGCATGAGCTCTCAGGAACTCGCCCTTTTATTGGAAGAAGAGGACATCGCCACTCGTCCGGGATACCATTGCGCGCCCCTTTTACACGAATACCTACACACAAAAGAGACGGGCATCTGTCGATTGTCCACCTCTTATTTCAACACGGAAGAGGAAATACAAACTGTGTTGGACGTATTAAAAACAATTGAATAAATGAACAGACTATGTTATACTACTTGTGTTAGAACTATTTATACGGTGGTTACCGTTTTTCGGTAGTTTTTATCTGATGCAGAGTATGCGATGAGTGTTCGAGGAGTGCCTGATGTGGGACATTTCGAGCCGTTAAGCATATTTGTTGGCTCAGAGTTTTTATAAGAAAAAATAATCTAAACAAAAAGCATCGACACCATCCGAAGATTGCGAAGTTAGGAGAACCTAAGACGGCAGTCTTTTTTTGGTTCCCTAATCGCCGATTAGGAGTGAAATCATGCTCAGTCATATGCTGAGACGTTTAGAGCTGACAAAAGAAGAATTTTTCAAGATTGTATTAGGCTGTGCCATTATGGCCTTCGGCGTAATCAATATCCACGAGCCTTCTCGTATTACGGAAGGCGGCGTGCTGGGTCTCGGCCTTTTACTTAAAAAAGTATTCGGCGTAAACCTTGCCTACGCATCGCCCGTGCTCGACGGTTTATGTTACGCCCTCGGATTTTCTATGCTCGGGAAGCGATTCCTGAAAAAATCCGGCGTGGCCACGATCGCCTTTGCCATACTGTACGCGATCTTCGATCGCATCGGTCCGGTCTTGCCGAATTTTTACGACGTGCCCTTTATTGCGGCCATTGCAGGCGGTATTTTTATCGGTTGCGGCTGCGGCATCGCCGTAACGGCAGGGGGATGCGCCGGGGGAGACGACGCCCTCGCCATGGTCATTTCCAAAAAAATGAAGTGGCCCATATCCCGCGCCTATTT
>QWBY01001907.1_pt1 | contig 12311 bp, 12 predicted proteins | sample 1972471 | NCBI WGS metagenome assembly QWBY01 (sample SAMN09866722, study PRJNA288562) | Human gut metagenome isolate term6_stool, whole genome shotgun sequencing... | reverse complement strand
TCGAATCCGCCCAGCAGCTCCAGTGAAAAGCCTTGATTTTCAAGGCTTTTTTCTTTTTCTCCGAAATCCAAATCCCGCTCCAAAAAGCCATTTAGTACTATTTGGCTGCTGGGGCGGTTTTTTTGCGCTCATGCCTCTTTTAGTGGTCGAGGTTTGCGCATGGCCGAGTCTGCTTGAGGCGGTTTTCACGTCCTGACGGGAGACAATCATCAGCGTTGCTGACGTGTGACGGAGTGTGCGAAAGCATACGCGCTCCAGTCCGCATTCCCGTGTATACTTTTCCGTTCTGTATTGCAAAAGCTGCGGCAGACTGCAAGCCTTTTGTTCAAAAAGGGCTTTGCCCTTTTTGAACACTTATGTGTTGTCCCGGCTGATGGGGCGGCGGTGCAGCAGGGAGCGCAGGTCCTTGCCGTTGAAGGGGATCAGGGGATAGAGATACCCCTTTCCCACCAGGGGACGGGTGGAGGCGATCAGGGCTACCACGCCGATGATGCCGCCGATAAAGCCCCACCAGTCAAAAAAGTAAATCAGGATCAGCAGGGCCATGCGGCACAGCTTCACGGCGTAGCCCATTTCATAGCTGTGCTGGGCATAGTTGGCGATGGCCACAAAGGCCATATACACCAGCACCTCCGGCACCAGCCACCGGGACTGCACCGCAAAGTCACCCAGAATCAGCGCACCCAGCATACTGAAGGAATTGCCCAGGGCATCCGGCGTATTCAGCGATGCCAGCTTCAGCACATCTACAAGCAGCTCCACCAGCAGAAGCTGCAGGGCCAGGGGCACGGCACAGTCCCCCTGCACCAGGAGGAAATCCCAGGGTGGGGTCAGGCCCGCCGGGTCTGTGACCAGCAGATACCAAAGGGGCGTGATGATGACATTGAGGAGCATGACAAAAAAGCGGATGATGCGCAGGTAGGTGCCCACCAGGGGCGGAAAATAGTAGTCATTGATCTCCTCGTTAAACCGCAGGAGGGACACCGGGAGGAGCATGACGGCGGGGGTATTGTCAATGAGCAGGAGGATATTGCCCTCCATCAGGGAGGCGGTGGCCACATCCGGGCGCTCGGTATAGCGGGTCTTAGGGAAAGGATTGTACCACTGGCGGGGGGCGATGGCCTCGGCGATGGTCTCCTGGCTCATGGCGACAGACCGGATGGGGGCGCTGCGGAGCTTTTCCCGAAGCTGGGAGAGAAGCTTGCGGTCCGCCCGGCCCTCCAAATAGCACAGGGCCACATCACACTGGGAGCGGCGGCTGACCCGGACACGCTCCAGGGTCAGGGCCGGGTCACGAATGCGCCGGCGCAGGAGGGCGGCGTTTTCCATGATGCTCTCCACAAAGCCGTCGTGACTGCCCCGGAGGACCTTGCCGGAGTCCGGCTCCTGGACGGAGCGGGTGGGGTACTCCTTGGCATCCAGCAGCAGGCCGCCGTCATAGCCCTCCACCACCAAAAGCGTCTTGCCCGCAAACACATCCGACGCCGCCTGCATACGGTCGCAGCAGGTGGTCGCGTCGCAGACGGTGACATAGCGCCGCAAAAGGGCGTCCAGGTCCGGTATATCCGCCAGGGTGGGGATGGCCTGGAGCTTTTCCACGGCCCGCTCCAGGAGCAGGTCCTTGGCGTAGCCGTTGACCACCCAGAGCTTGGCTCGGCGGTCCCCTACATACAGCTCCCGGCTCACCATATCAAAGCAGCGGCCCACGCCCAGCAGGTCGTCCAGCTGGCGGCATTTTTCCGCAAAGGGTCGGTTCATAATGCCCCTCCGTTTTCCCGAATTATGGGTATAGTATGGGCAAAAAAAGAGCCGGGCATACGCCCGGCGAGGGAAATATCGGGGATACGGATTGCCACGACCAGTTTGCGAACTGGTCTCGCAATGACAGGGTTTTTGCAAGGGGTGCGAGGGGTGATTCAGATGGTTTTCTCGAAATAGAAATAGGTGTCGTCTTCGGTGGTGGGGCGCATGGAGGCGGAGAGCATTTTATAGGAGGCTTCGTTCTCCTTAAAGCATTTGGCTACCACCCGGGCAAGGCCCAGGCCGTACAGAGCCCAATGGGCGGCAGCGGCAAAGGCCTCGGTGCCATAGCCGTTTCCCGCGTATTCCGGGGCGATGCGGCAGCCCAGCTCCATGCCGCCCCGCCAGTCGGGGTTATACAGCACCGCCTCGCCGATGCATTTGCCCTCCAGACGGACGGCGAAATTTACGCAGCGGCGCAGACGGAAATCCTCCCGGGCCGTTTTCAGAAAATAGTCCTCCAGGGAGGTGCCGTCGTAGTCCTTATGCCAGTCGTAGCCCCAAAGACGGTTGCGCGCGTCATCCAGGCAGAGGGCATTATAGGCCGGCTTATCCTTTTCCTCCAGGGCGTCCAGGGTCAGCCGATCCGTGTGCAGGGTGGGAATCTGCCGAATACGGTCTAACTCGCTGCCCACCTCAAAGCACAGCTTACCGGCCAGGGAGGTCGGGAGGTACTGCATTTTGGAGGTTCGCAGGCCCTTGTCCCGGGCGTCATCCTCCCGATTCATCCACTGCACGCTCTCGTCACAGTGCTGGGCGAAGGCCTGGACCATAGCGGGGTAGGCCCCGGGGCAGGAGTACAGGGCCTTTTCGATATGGACCTGCATAGTGCTGCCGCACTGCTCACCCATGCTGATGGCGATCAAGCGCCCCTGATGGAGCAGGCCGCCGGCCACGAACCAATCGCCGGAGAGGTGGCGCAGCATCTCCTTAGCCAGGCGCAGCTCGTTTTTCGCAACGGCATTCTGCTTGGTGAACTCCGCCCCGTAATCCTGCCAGAATTGCTCCAGAAGCGGCTCGTCCGCCCCGGTCAGGGGCACATACTCCGCATCGGGGAAGAGCTTGCGGAATTTATTGATATGGTTGCGCTGGCCGCTGTAACGGCGGCCCGGGAAGTTTGCCAGGTCCTCCCGGCGATAGATATAGTCCTTCCAGGGGCGCTCACTGATGAGCCGCACCACCGGGTAGCGGAGGAACATCCGCCCGGCCTCCCCCTCCGGCACCACGGAGATCACCGGACGCACTCCCTGTTGAGTGCAGTATTTTTCGATGAGGGTCAGGGCCGCGTCCACATCTCCCTCCGGGCCGGGAACAGGGAAATCAAACTGGTAGCGACCATCTATTTCGTTGCGAACGATCAGGCAGCCCGCCGCCTGGCAATAGGCCGGGCGCAGCACGCTGCCCCACATGAGCTTCACGCCCACGGAATACTCGCACAGGCGGTAGTCACAATTTATATAGTAGGGTCTTAATTTTTCCGCATTCTGCGGGGTAACAGGTTCAAAAATCATAACGGTATATTCTCCAGAATCTCTTTTGTCTCGGTGATGAAGCGCCGGGCGATGGGGCGCAGCTCCTTTTTTGACCGCACGGCGATGCCCAGCTCCCGCACGGCCGGCGGGTCCAAGGGCACGGCCACCACATTATCCCGGCGGCCCCGAAGCACCAGCTCCGACAGGATGCTGACGCCCAGGCCGTGCTCTACCATGGAGATGATAACGCTGTCGTTGACATGGGTCTGCTGAATATTGGGCTTTACATCGCCCAGGGTTCGCATAATGTCCAGATGGAAGCCCAGAGACGGCATAAGAAAGTCCAGGCCCTCCAGACGGGAGACGGGCAGGCTGCTGCAGCCCTGGAGATCATAGCCCGGCGGCAGGATGGCCAAAAGGGGGTCGTTGCGCAGGTGGATCCAGTCGAAATTGCCGCCCTCCTGATGGGAGGCGAAGCACATATCCACCTTGTCCTCCCGGACCCATCTGTAAACCTCCTGGACGCTGCCCATTTGAATGTCCACCGCCACATCCGGATGCCGGTCCCGGAAGCGCTGGATCAGCTCCGGCAGCCAATGCACGGCGATGCTGGCGTAGGAGCCCACCCGGATGGTCTCCTCCCGGCGGGTGTTGATGAGGCGTATTTCCCGCTCCAGGGTGTCCCCGGCCCGGAGAAGATCCTCGATCATAGGCAAGACCCGCTCCCCGGCAGCAGAGAGACGGATGCCGTTGCGGCTGCGCACCAGGAGGGGAAAGCCGATGTCCTTTTCCAGGCTGTTCATCATGTGGGTCAGGCCGGACTGGGTATAGCCCAGCACCTCCGCCGCACGGGTAAAGCTGCCCGTGCGCACCGCCATCACCAGCGCCTCCAATTTTTTGGTCTCCATAGACCGCCCCTCCTTTCCAGGTTCCATGTTATTATGTCATACATGTGTTATACGCCGTTTTCGGAAGAAATGCAATAGCATTTGCAACATTTCCCATTCGAGCATGACATATTCTCATAAAAAAATGAGCACTTGTCGCTTTACAATTCGGGGCTCACGGCGTATAGTATGTCCATAGTAATTCCTTACATGAATTGCTTTTCCTTTCTATCCTCAAACCTATAAAGGCCGCCTTGAAAAAGGCGGCCTTTATAGGTTTCATTTTTTTGGTATGGGGAGCGGATTGCCACGGGCGCGGCTTCTCCCTGGCAATGACAGGGAAATTTGCATGGGGTACGGGGGTTATTGTTCAGGGGCGGGATAGGGGGCGAATTGGTCGGTGCGGCCCAGGAGGTAGTCGGTACTGGTGGCATAGAAATCCGCCAGGCGGAGGAGGACATCCGTGGGGATGTCACGCTTGCCCATTTCATAATAGGAATAGCAGACCTGGGAGCATTGCAGGTAGGCGGCCAGGTCCTTTTGAAGTAGGTCCCGGTCCTCCCGCAGGTCACGGATGCGTCTATACATGGCTTTGTGCCTCCTTTTTGGGATGTCACAAAAAGTATAGACAAAACAAAATGCTTTATTGACATATATAGCAATTTGTTATATAATCAGGGCAAAAGACGAAAAGATAAGCAAAGGAGAGCAGAACATGATTTGGGTAATTATCATATTAAGCGTCGTTTTCTTAATTTGCCTTGGGCACCGCAGGGATTCTGCGAAAAAAGTAGCGTCACAAAGCCCGGCGGGATCCACACCCCCTTCTATAGAAGATATATGGGCAGAAGCCAAGCGGTGGGATCAGACCATGGAGGAGAAATATTTTCATAGCCCACTGACAAAGAAAAGTATCGTGGCCATTAGCGATGGGGCAGGCCGAAAGCCGGAACAAATTGATGTATACCCGGACAAGGTTGTGGGGCGTACGGAGGGTGCTACACGGGTATTTGACTTCTTGTCGGAACGCGTTCCAAAGTTGGAGGCAAAGCAGTTCAAATACATAGAGGCAGGACGCAGTAACGAGTATTCCACGAAGTCGTCCCCCGAAATGTCCTTGGCGAGAGCAATCAACCGCATACTGGATGACGAATATGAATTGAAATCACGATATTTGGATTCATACCGTCCAGAGCTTGGAAATCAAGTTACACTCACGCTAAAAGCAACTGTAAATTTCTGATTGAAAAGGAGGAAAATACAATGGCACGGTGTTATTATTTGGATTATGAGAGCAAGGGATTTCTCAGCAGCTATGGGAACGATGAGTATGTTTGCAAGCTGTGTGGGAAGCATTTTGCTACCAGTGACCCGCAGGTGAAGTACACTTGCAATGCCGATTACGGCGAGGAGTATCAGAAGTGCCCGGTGTACCGGGATCGGCGGTGAATAGGATAATGGGAATGGCCCCGGGGGAGCGTTGGCTGCCTCGGGGCGTTTTTCATTACATGGGGTGCGGGGCGGCGACCCTTCAGTCACGGCTTCGCCGTGCCAGCCCCCTTTAGGCAAGGGGGCCGAGGGAACGGGGGTCGCGGATTGCCACAGCCAGTGTACGCACTGGCTTCGCAATGACAGGGTTTCCATGGAGTGTGGTGCATGGCAGGCGGGCGACCGCGAGGGTCGCCCCTACGGAGGGTTACAAGGAGTGCCTTGCGGGCGGGCGGACAGGAGCGTCCGCCCCTACGGGTGGGTTATTGATGGTGCCGTATGCGGCGGGACACATGGGTCCCGCCCTACAGGGCATTTTTGTAGGGCAGGGCCCGCGTGCCCTGCCGTGGGTGCGAAAAAAACCAGGTCGGGCCGATGTAGGCATCGGCCCCTACGGAAGCGCAACAAGAGGTGCAATGGGCGGGCGACCGCAAGGGTCGCCCCTACGAAAGCGTTACAAGGGGTGCGGTAAGGCGGGTGGGGTTTATAGAATGTGTTTTAAGTTCGTGAAAAAATTGTCTTGCCTTTTTGGCGCAGTTGCGGTACAATGCTTTCGGCGCTTTTTTGCGTCAAAATTTGCGCTGCATCCGGGTTAGCCGGAGCGGCAGCAGGAGGTTTGAAAAGTGAATCAGAAAACAAAGAACTTGGTGGGCGCAGGTGTGTTCACCGCCATCGTCTTGGTGCTGCAATTTTTAGGCGGTACCTTCCAAATCGGAGGACTGAACATCAATGTATCCCTGGTGCCCATTGTGGTGGGCGCTGCGATATATGGATGGAAGGTGGGCGCGTGGCTGGGCCTCGTGTCTGGCGGAGTGATCCTCGTTGCCGGGCAGGCAGCGGCTTTCCTGCCTGTCAATCCCCTGGGCACCGTGATTACGGTTCTGGTGAAAGGTACGCTGTGCGGCCTTATCGCCGGGCTTGTGTACACGGCCCTGAGCAAGAAGAATCAGTGGCTCGCCATCATCATGGCGGCCATCGTCTGCCCGGTGGTAAACACGGGTGTGTTTCTGCTGGGCTGCCTGGTGTTCTTCATGGACACCCTCAACGGCTGGGCTGCCGCTCTGGGCTATGAAAGCGCCGGAGCATACATGATTTTGGGCCTGGCGGGCGGCAACTTCTTACTGGAGATCGGCGTAAATGTGGTGCTGGCTCCGGTGATCTCCCGGCTTATCGCCATCGGCAAGAAAAAGTAAGGCGGTGGACGGAATGCTGCTGACCATTGACATGGGCAACTCCAATATTGTTTTCGGCCTGCCTGCGGGCGAGGGCCGGGCGCGCAGGCTCTACCGCCTGGGCACCGTGCCGGAGCGGCCGGTGGAGGAATACTTTACCCTGGCGGCCAGCCTCTTTGCCCGGGAGGGCGTGGATTTGGGCCGGGTAGACGGGGCGGTGATCTGCTCCGTGGTGCCGGTTTTGGTACCGGTGCTGTCCCAGGTGGTGCAGCGGCTGACGGGCATCACCCCGTATATCGTCACATCCCGGTCAAAAAGCGGGCTGACTCTGGCCATCCCGGAGGGAGACACCCTGGGAAATGACATCCTGGCGGCGGACGCGGCTGCGGCTGCGGAATACCCCCTGCCGGCCATTATCTTCGACATGGGCACCGCCACCACGGTGACGGTGGTGGACCAGCAGCGGCGGTACATCGGCGGGGCCATTCTGGCCGGGGTACGGCTGGGCGTGCAGGCCCTGTTTTCCGGAACGGCGCAGCTCCCGTCGGTATCCATCCAGGCGCCGAAGCAGGCCATATGCGGCACGGCCCTGGAATCCATTCAAAGCGGCGCGGTATTCGGCGCAGCGGCTATGATGGACGGGCTGGCGGAGCGGTTTGAGGCGGAGCTGGGCAAAAAATGCACGCTCCTGGCCACCGGCGGCCTGGCCGAGTGCATTGTTCCCCACTGCCGCAGGGAGTTCATCTACGATGAAAGCCTGCTGCTGCGGGGCATGGAGCTGATTTACAGGCTGAATTGCGAGAAATAAGCAGCAAAAACTCTCTCCCGGACCGGGAGAGAGTTTTTGCTGATTTCGGTTGTTTTCCGTGATGAGATTTGACGCAACGGGCGGGGTAGAACCCCGCCCCTACGGAGGGCAATGGCATTTGTACAAGCCCGGTTCGGATCGTCCGGGAGGCCGACCCCTACGGAGGGGTGCAGGAAGCGTTTCCGTCCGTATAGAAAGGCGGGAGAAGTGACTCTCCCGCCCTTTTATTATGTATTGGCTTACTTTGCGCTCAGGAACTCATCGATGGACTTGGCGCCCAGCTTGCCGGCGCCCATGGCCAGGATGACGGTGGCAGCGCCGGTAACGGCATCGCCGCCGGCGTACACGCCCTCACGGGAGGTGAGGCCGTCCTCATTGACGATGATGCAGCCCTTCTTATTGACCTCCAGGCCCTTGGTAGTGGCCTTGATGAGGGGGTTGGGGGTGGTACCCAGGGACATGATGACGGCGTCCACGGGAAGGTCGAACTCGCTGCCCTGCTTCTCCACGGGGCGGCGACGACCGGAGGCGTCCGGCTCGCCCAGCTCCATCTCGATGCAGGTCATGGACTTCACGCAGTCCTGCTCATCGCCGTTGATCTGAACGGGGTTATTGAGGGTCTTGAAGATGACGCCCTCCTCGATGGCGTGCTCCACCTCCTCATGACGGGCGGGAAGCTCCTCCATGCCGCGGCGGTACACCACATACACCTCGGCGCCCAGGCGCTTGGAGCAGCGAGCGGCATCCATGGCCACATTGCCGCCGCCGACCACGGCCACCTTCTTGCCCTTGAGGTCCATGATGGGGGTGTCGGAGTCGGGCTTATAGGCCTTCATAAGGTTGATACGGGTGAGGAACTCATTGGCGGAATACACGCCCTTGAGGTTCTCGCCGGGGATGTGCATGAACATGGGCAGGCCTGCGCCGGAGCCCACAAACACGGCCTCGAAGCCGTTCTCCTCCATCAGCTCGTCGATGGTGATGGTGCGGCCCACGACGATGTTGGTCTCCACCTTCACGCCCATGGCCTTCAGGCCGTCCACTTCCTTCTGCACGATGGTCTTGGGCAGACGGAACTCGGGGATGCCGTACACCAGCACGCCGCCGGCCAGATGCAGGGCCTCGTACACGGTGACATCGTAGCCCTTCTTGGCCAGGTCGCCGGCGCAGGTGAGGCCGGCAGGGCCGGAGCCTACCACAGCTACCTTATGGCCGTTGGACTGGGGCTTTTCGGGGGCCTCGGTGCTGTGGGCGTTGTGCCAGTCGGCCACGAAGCGCTCCAGGCGGCCGATACCCACGGCCTCGCCCTTCTTACCCCGGACGCAGTGCATCTCGCACTGGCTCTCCTGGGGGCAGACACGGCCGCACACGGCGGGCAGGGAGCTGGTCTGGTGAATGACCTGATAGGCGCCCTCATAGTCCTTTTCCACGATCTTCTGAATGAACTCGGGGATGCGGACATTCACGGGGCAGCCGTTTACACAGGGGTGGGCCTTGCAGTTGAGACACCGGGCAGCCTCGTCCAGAGCCTGCTCCTCGGTGTAGCCCAGGGCCACCTCCAGAAAATTATGATTGCGGACATTGGGGTCCTGAGAAGGCATGGGATTCTTATCCTGACGCATATTCACAGCCATGTTACTTTACCTCCTTCTTGAAGAGGTTGCAGACCTCTTCGTGCTTATGTACCTCGAAATCGTGATACATCTGGTTGCGCTTGACAGCCAGGTCCCAGTCCACCTTATGCCCGTCGAAGTCGGGGCCGTCTACGCAGGCGAACTTGGTCTCGCCGCCCACGGTCAGGCGGCAGCCGCCGCACATACCGGTGCCGTCGATCATGATGGGGCTCATGGACACCGTGGTGGACACGCCGTAGGGCTCGGTGGTCTTGCTGACGAACTTCATCATCACCATGGGGCCGATAGCGAAAATCTCATCATATACATTGCCCGCATCCAGCAGCTCCTTCAGCGCCTCGGTGACAAGGCCCTTTTGGCCATAGGAGCCGTCGTCGGTGCAGACCTTCAGCACGGAGGAAACGGCCCGGAACTTATCCTCCAGGATCACAACATCCTTATTCTTAAAGCCCACCACGGCGTGGACCTCGGCCCCGCAGTCGTGGAACTTCTTCAGCACAGGATAGGCAATGGCGCAGCCTACGCCGCCGCCCACTACGCAGACCTTCTTCTTGCCCTCGGTCTCGGTGGGCTTGCCCAGGGGGCCTACAAAGTCGTGGAGGCAGTCGCCCTGCTGCTTATGGCTGAGCTTCTCGGTGGTGGCGCCCACGGTCTGAACGATGATGGTGACGGTGCCCTTCTCCCGATCGTAATCATGGATGGTGATGGGGATACGCTCACCGTTTTCATCTACCCGCAGGATGATGAACTGGCCCGGCTGAGCCTTCTTCGCCACCATGGGGGCCTCGATCTCATACAGGATCACAGTAGGCTTCAGAGCTGTTTTTGTAACAATGCGATACATAGGTGCTATCTTCCTTCCTTGTGAGTTTTTGCAAGAATACGCTCTCTTACTTGGGGAGAATAATCTCGTTTTATTTTAACATTAAATCTTCTTTTGTCAATTCCTACGGGGCAATATCCTCGGCTAAAATCGTAACTTTTCGACCCTCGATCTGCACCACGCCGCCCTCGCGGAGCTTTTTCAGCTCCCGCATCATGGCGCTGCGGTCGGTGGATATGTAATCGGCCAAAGCGCTGAGGGAAAAGGGCAGGGTGAAGCTGCCGCCGTTTTTGGCCTGCTGGAGGGAGAAATAGCACAGCAGCTTATCCCGGATGCTGCGGCGGCTGAGCACCTCCACCCGCTCGGACAGGGCCGTAGCCTTCTCGGCAATGAGGTGGAACATATTCTCGATCATGCGGTTGTGATGGCCGCAGTTTTTTTCGCAGCGGTTTTCCAGCTTTTCCTGGGGGAAGAACCAGACGGAGCAGGACTTTTCGCAGGACACATCGATGCTGTCGCCCAGGACATTCTGAAACATGAGCATCTCACCGAACACACCCCCGGGCAGAAGATGCTCCAAAATGGTGCGGTCACCCCGGCGGTCCACACGCTCCACGATGGCGGAGCCGGACACTAAGATGCCGACGCTGTGTCCGCCGCTGCCGAAGTCGTAAATCTGCTCCTCGGGCTTAAAGCGCCGCTCCCGAACGCCGAAGCACTCATAGATGCGGCGGCACTCCTCCGCCGTGATACCCTCAAATACGGGGGTCTGGGGAATGGTCATGACCGTCCTCCCTTCCCGGGTCCTCCGCGCCGCAGCGCAGACCCATTTTATCTCTCTTATGCCCGATGATGACATACACGATGACATAGACCACGGCGCCCCACACCAGGGCCGCCGCCAGGTCGATGAAGGCGTGCTGCTTCACAAGCAGGGTAGACGCCGCGATGATGACAAACCAAACGGTGCCGACGATCTGCCAGACCCGCTTCAGCTTCGGCGAATGCCACATGGCGGAGATGGCCGCCACCACGCCCAGCACATGGACGCTGGGGAAAACATTGGCATTATTGTCGGCGGCCCAGGTCATTTGCAGGATCCAGGTGCAGATATTCTGCCGGGGCAGCTCCGCCGGACGCAGGTCCTGGCCGTTGGGCACCAGGAAGCAAAAAAGGGTGGCGGTGGTATAGGCGATGGCAATGAACCACATATAGCGCCGGAAGCTCTCCGGGTCCTTTACAATAAAAAACACGCCCAAGATAAACAGCAGGATGCCCCAGCTGTCATAGGGGATGACGAAATACTCGCAGAAGGGGATATAGTCGTCAATGACCGTTTGGGTGGGCCAGTAATTGTCGGTAACCACATGCTCCACGATGAAATACAGCATGAGGTACACCGGCAGATACAGCCCCCACCACATATGGGGATGGGTCTTGATGAAGTGCTTGATTTTTTGCATGAATATCCTCCGACACTTATGCTGGCGAAAAATCTCCGATTTTTCTGCCAAAAGGCTTGCAGTCTGCAGGGGGGACAGCCCCTGCGCGGCTTTTTAGGAAAGCGGCTCCTCATTGGGCCGCAAATAGACACCCTGCCATTATAGCACATTTCCCGGCAGATGCCATAGGGAGAAACGGAAATATCACAAATTTTTAACATTTTTTATACACGGCGACTTGCGGAAAGGGGCGGCTTTATATTATACTGTATGCATCTGTCAAATTTTGAGGAGGATGCAGTATGCTGCTGAAACGGGAAAATAAAGAAGGCCGCCGGGTGGTGCTGACCATTCAGGTGGAACAAGAGGCCTGGGAAAAGGCGCTGGAGGAGGCCTATGAGCGGAGCAAGGCGCTGTTTACCAAGGAGGACGGCTCCCTGCCCACCCGGCAGGAGATGGAGGAAAAGCACGGAGCCGATGTGTTTTACCAGGACGCGGTGAATAACACCTTCCCCATTGCTCTGGTGGAGGCCGTGCGCCAGGAGGACATCAGCGTGGCCGGGGCCCCGGAGCTGACCGTGGAGGCCATCGGGCCCGAGGGGTATGTGTTCAGCGCCCTCATCGACCTCTATCCGGAGGTGAAGCTGGGGCAGTACAAGGGTCTCTCCGCTCCCCGGCCCCAGGTGGAGCTATCCGACGACGATGTTACCGCCGCCATCGGGGAATACCTGCAGAATCATCTCACCGAGGAACACCCGGAGAAGGCCGCCATGGGCGACGAGGTG
>QWBY01005220.1_pt1 | contig 12327 bp, 12 predicted proteins | sample 1972471 | NCBI WGS metagenome assembly QWBY01 (sample SAMN09866722, study PRJNA288562) | Human gut metagenome isolate term6_stool, whole genome shotgun sequencing... | reverse complement strand
TAACTCAAGCACGTTAGCGTGCTTTTGTCCTTTTTTATTGTTGGTAGTATTAATACTACCGCATTGTTTGTTCTTAAAGGATATTGTTTATTTTTCAATGTACTTTATATTACAAAAAAATTACAGTCTCATATATTTATTGTCTTTTCTAGTCGTTTATTTTCTCCGTTTTTTGACTGTAAACTTATTATATATGAGATCTGTATATCTGTCAACACTTTTTTGAAACTTTTTTTAAAAAGAGTGTATTTTTATTAAAACACACTCTTTTTAAACTGTATTATTCCTTACTCTTATATAGCATTTGCCCATTTTTTGCTGATATATAATATTTATTATTTTCACTGTCTTTAAATACATATGCTCTTTCAACTTCATTTTCAGGATTATTTTCTTTTGCCATTATTTCATTTAATAATAATTGTATATTTTCATTCATATAATTATCATCTTTTCCTAAATACTCTTTTAACTTATCCTTTGCTTCATATATATTTAATTTTAACTCTTTATCATAATCTACTTCCAAACTTTCTATTTGTAAAGGTATTCCTTTTACATTGCTATATGTTATAACTATTTTTTCATATGGATTAATTAATCCTTCTTTTGTTCCATTATCATATTTTCTATTTAAAACAACTTTTAGCTTATCCTGTCCTTCTTCTTCTAATGTTGTTTTTACATAGTTTTTATATCTTTCTTTTTTTGAAAGTTTCGAAACTATATTCATACTATATTCTACTATTTTTTCTTCTTTTTCTTGTAATTGTTTATTTATTTCTACTAGATCTTTTTCTAAGCTTTCTTTTTTCTTATAGCTACTTTCTAAATTATTTTCAATTTTATTTTTTTCTTCATTTTTAGTTTCTTTTTCTATTTCAGAAATTCCTTCTAAACTTTTTTCAAAATTATTTTTATCTTCTTCACATTTTTTAATTTCTACTATTGTTTTTTCTAACTTTTCACTTTCAAGTTTTTTATTTCTACTTGCAATTGAATATTCATCAAATAGCTTTATTTTTTCCTGACTTAAATCACTTGTTTTAACAATTGCAGGCGAAACAACTCTTATATAGTATGGAATTTCTTTTTGCTTATATTTTCTATATTCTAATAAAGTATCATTTATTATAACTTCATCATTTGTTTCAATCTTATTATAATTTTCGCCATTTGTTTTATATATATCATTTTCAAATTCTGTAAATAAATGTTCATCTGCCTTTTTTGTTTTTTCATATGTATTATTAGTTATTTCTACATATAACATATAAGATAATATACTAAAAATCACAAATGAAATTAAAATTTTAAACACCTTTTGTCTATTTGTTTCCATACTTTTTCCTTTTCATACTTTATATTTAGAATTTTTAAAATTTTTAAATATATATTTTTTTCATATATTTTAATTATAGTATAATAAGAAACATAATTTCAAGACTAATTACTTTCTATTACCAGTATTATTTATATAAAAAAAGAATAAGATTTTTATCTTATTCTAAATTGGTCTATTTTACAATTATTTACTTTCATAAACACTTACTTGTTTTTTATCTCTACCTTTTCTTTCAAACTTAACTTGTCCATCTATTAATGCAAATAAAGTATCATCTTTACCTTTACCAACATTATTTCCTGGGTGATATTTAGTTCCTCTTTGTCTTATTATAATATTACCAGCTTTTACTTTTTGGTTATCATTCTTTTTAAGACCTAATCTTTTAGAGATACTATCGCGACCATTTTTTACACTTCCTTGACCCTTCTTATGTGCCACTTTTAATTACCTCTTTTCCTCAAAATTTCTATAATAATTATATAAATTATTTAGATTCTTTTTTTGTTTCTTTTTCTTTTTTAACTTCAGCAGTTTTTTCTTTTTTAGCTGATGCAGAAATCTTAGTTATTTCAACTTTAGTATATTGTTGTCTATGTCCTCTAACTTTTCTTATATTCTTTTTAGGTTTATATTTGAATACTCTAAGTTTCTTTCCTTTAACATCGCTTATTACTTTTCCTTCAACTACTGCACCATCAATGTATGGTGTACCAATATCAGTTTTCTTGTCAGAGATTAATACAACTTTATCAAATTTTACTTTTTTTCCTTCTTCAACGTCTAATTTGTCAAAGTATATTGTTTCTCCTTCTTCTACCTTATATTGTCTTCCACATGCTTCTATTATTGCATACATTATAAGACAACCTCCTTTTCGTATACTCTGCTAACCTCTTAATTTAAGGTATCTTACTTAAAAGACTTTCATAACCTTGATTAAGCAACTTACGCATAATTAGAATTATAGCATTACATCAGTTATTTTGTCAACCGATTTTTAAACTTTTATTTTTCTTGCCTATATATCTATTCTATATACCTATTATTATTCCTTATTAACTTTTAGTATATCATAGTCATATTCACCTTCATGTATGAAATATACTATTTTTTCATTTTCTTCTTTTTGCTTTATTTCTGAATTTTCTTTTTCATATGTTTTAGCTATTGTCTCTTCATTTTTTTCAATAATTTCTAATTTGTTATTTTCATATTTTGTAAATTTTAAATTTTCTTTTGAATTTGATATATCATATATCTTTAACTTGTAGTTTTCTTTTTTAGAAATCTTATCTAATAATTTTTCGAAATTTTCAAAACCATCAGCTTTTCCATCTACATTTCTTATTTCATCTGTCTTTTCTGATATTTCTTCATTTAGTTTATCTTCTACTGTTTTCTTTTCTTCTTTTTCTTCTTCTATTTTCTTTTCTTTTTCTTCTCTTGCATTATTTAACTCTTCTTTAGTATCTTCTTTTTCTTTAACAAGTTTTTCATATTCTTTTTCATCTTCTTTAAAATCAGTAAACCATAATCCTTTTTTTACAATCATGTCGTGCTTATTTTTATATGTATATAACTTATAACCAAGTCCTACATATTTTGCTCCATCTGTTAAATTTTTTTCATTTTTCTTAATTGAAAATACAGGTGATTTTGCCTCTTTAACTAAACTAGTATCTATAATACAAAATACTGTTCCTAATATAATTAATGTTATTATTAGTCCTAATAAGGATTTTAAAAATCTTTTCATTTTTCCTCCAATTGTTAAACAATTAACTAATTGTATATTAGCACATTTATTTTTTTTCTTCAATTTATCTATTAAATATACATAAAAAATATATAAAAAAGCAAGCAATTATTGCTTGCTCTTTTAATCATATTTTATAAATTTTTCTATAAATCAATTTTAAGATATTAATTATTATATAGTTATCTTTTTTATTTTATATTCAACTATTCCAACTGGTGCTTCTACTTGTACAATATCTCCAACTTTTGACCCTAAAAGTGATTTAGCAATTGGTGATTGGTTAGAAATTTTTCCTTCAAGTATATTTGTTTCTGCTGTTCCAACTATTGTATATCTTTGCTCTTTATTTGAAGATATATTAGTTATATATACAGTACTTCCTACTTGAACTATTTCTGTATTCATATTTGTTTCATCAATTATCTTAGCTTCCTTTAATGTTTCCTCTAAGCTTGCTATTTCTCTTTCATTATTTTCTTGCGCTGTTTTAGCTTCATCATATTCAGAATTTTCAGATAAATCTCCATATGATTTTGCTACTTTTATTTTTTCAGCTATTTCATCTCTTAGTACTGTTCTTCTATGTACTAATTCATCATTTAATTTATTATATCCTTCTTGTGTTAAATATACTTCTTTTTCTTCCATTTTATTTACCTCATTTATTTCATTTGTTTTTTTATATTTGTTATAGTATAGAAATGTTTTTGTTGCATTTTGTTCTTTAGTTAAATCTCTATGACTATTATATTCTCTTGTAGAATTATAACCACCACCTATAACTAATCCGTTAGTTAATGATTTTGCTTTATTTGCATTTCCTTTTCTATCATCTATACTTTTTTCAATCATATCTAATTTATCGCCTATTTCTTTTTGCTTTTTTCTTAGATACTCTATTTTTTTTTGATTCCTATCATTTTTTTTATTATTTAGACCATATTGCTGCCTTTTTTTAGTATATTCTAAAAAACTATTTGTACTATTTTTTTTATTTTCATTATCATTTCTGTTCATTATCATCATTATTGCCTTTCAAAATATATTCCATCTATATAGTCTTTAGTACATAATGGTATTATTACACTATTAATAACTTTTTGCAAGTCTTATTTTTATAATTATTAACCATTATTTGCATTTGAAGATATTATATCTTGCAAGTATTTAACATCTGTTTCGTCTAATCTATTATATATTGGTTTTGCATCTAGATTTGGCATTATTTCTATTGGATTTAATATTGTATTGTCTCTTACAAATTTCAAATCTTCTTCTTTAAAGTTAAATATTTCATTGATTTTTTTATATGTTTCTGGAACTATAGGCATTACATACATATTAATTTTTTTAATTTCACTCACTAATACATATGAAAATGTGTATAACTCATCTTTATTTCCTTCCTTATATAATTCCCAAGGCTTTCTCTCATCTATATACTTATTAATTCTTGATATTCCTGTCCATAATTTTTCAATTGCTTCTGATATTTTAAATTCATCCATTAAATCTTCAAAATCAAATATTATTCCAGATATATTAGATATCAAATTTTTGTCTATTTGAGATATTATATATTTTCCTTCTTGTAATCTTTTTTCAGATTCTTCTTTTGAAATGCTCAAATCATATTTTTTAATCATACCAATTGTTCTATGTATTAAATTACTAAAATCATTGCATAAATCTGTATTATATCTTTCTACAAAACCTTCTGGAGAAAATACGCCATCATGATTATATGGTAATTCTCTTAATAATATATATCTTAATACATCAACACCATATTTTTCTGTAATTTGTGTAGGATAGATCACATTTCCTTTTGACTTACTCATTTTTCCATCTTTCATAACAAACCAAGTATGTGCAAATATTTGTTTTGGTAATGGTATATCAAGTGCCATTAAAAATATTGGCCAATATATTGCATGAAATCTAATTATATCTTTACCTACTATATGTACATCACAAGGCCAGTACTTTTTGAAACCTTCATCATTTTCTGTCATATATCCAAGTGAAGTTATATAATTTGCAAGTGCATCTAACCAAACATATATTACATGTTTTTCATCTCCAGGTACTTTTACTCCCCAATCAAAACTTGTTCTTGTAATAGATAGATCTTCTAGTCCTGGTTTTAAAAATGAATTTACTAATTCATTTTTTCTAGCTTCTGGTACAATAAACTCTGGATGTTCTTCATAATATTCTAGTAATCTTTTTTCATATTTTTTCATATTAAAAAAATATGTTTCTTCTTTCATAAGTCTTACATCTTTTCCGCAGTCTGGACATTTTCCATCTTCTAATTGTGTTTTAGTAAAAAATGTTTCACAACTTACACAGTAGTATCCTTCATATTCACCTTTGTATATATCACCATTTTCTAAGAACTTAGTAAATAGTTTTTGTACTATTTCTTCGTGTATACTATTTGTAGTTCTTACAAAGTAATCATAATCTATGTCTAATTTTTTCCATATATCTTTTGCATATTCTGCCATTCCATCTACAAATTCTTGCGGATCTTTTCCTGCTTTTTCTCCTATATGAAATTTACCATTTGGATAGTATATTGGAGTTGTTATATAATAATTTTTGTTTTCCATTTTTCCCCCTACATTTATATATATAAATATAATATATCAAATTATAATAAATAATATATAATAACTAAATATTATAATTGACATATTAATTAATTTTTATCTTTTATTTTATTTTCTTATTTTTAATTTTCTTCTTTTCTTATTTTATTAATATATGTATTATAACATATATTTTTATTTTTATACATTATTAGTATAATATTTTTTTATAAAATTTTTCATAAAAAATCTAATCTATATTATATAGATTAGATATCTTTATCTTATATTTTCTGGCCATTTAATCAAAGAATTTATCATATACTACTTCTAGGGCTTCATCTGCTCTATCTGATAAAACAAGTACAGAAATTTTAATTTCTGATGTATTAATCATCTGAATATTAATTTTTCTTTCTGATAAAGCTTCAAACATTTTAGCTGCTACATCTGGTTTATTTTCTATTCCAATTCCAATTATGGTAATTTTGGATAAGTTTTCGTCATGTAATATCTTTCCTTTATAAATTCCCTTCTTATTGTTTTCTAATATATCAATTACTCTTTCTAGTTCATTTCTTTTAACAGTAAATGCTATTGTTCTTAGTGCATTTTCTCCCATTGATTGTGTTACTAAGTCAACGTCTACACTTTCATCTGCAAGTACTTTAAATAATTTATATGTGCTTCCTATTTCATTTTTTACATCTGTTACTATTATTCTAGAAACATTATCATCTTTTGTCACTCCATTTATTGAAAATGTTTCTAAATTTTTTGTATCAGATATTTCTGTACCCTTACTTGGCGTACCATCTTCAAATATAGTTCTAACATATAATTCAGTATTATTTTCTTTTGCTATTTCTACACATCTATTGTGTAATACTTTAGCTCCCATACTAGCAAATTCCAACATTTCATCATATGAAATATTATTTATCTTTCTAGCATTTTCAATTGCCCTAGGATCTGCTGTTAGTACTCCATCTACATCTGTATATATATCACATCTTGCTTTTAGTGTAGCAGCTAGTGCAACAGCTGTAGTATCTGATCCACCTCTTCCTAATGTTGTTATTTCTCCTTGTTCTGTAATACCTTGAAAACCTGCGACAATTAATATATATCCTTCTTCTAAATCTTTTTTTAATTTATCTCCATTTATATATTTTATTCTGGCATTATTAAAATTGTCATTTGTAACTATAGGTATTTGCCAGGCTAAATATGATTTAGCTTTATGTCCCATTTCATTTAGCATCATAGAAAGTTTTGCAATTGTTATTTGCTCACCTGTTGACACTAAAACATCATGTTCCCTTTTTGAAGGGTGTTTAGTTATTTCTTCTTCTCCTGCTATTAGTTTATTAGTTGTTTTTCCTTGTGCAGAAACTACAACTACAACTCCTTTTCCATTTTGCTTTTCACGTATTATATTTTTTGATACTCTCTCTAGCTTGTTTACATCTGCTACTGATGTTCCTCCATATTTTTGTACTATTATATCCATATTATTTTAACCTTATACTTATAAGATAATGATGTATAAAATTACTTATATCACCATTTAGAACCTTTTCTATATTACCTTCAGTATATCCTGTTCTATGATCTTTTACCATAGTGTACGGACAAAATATATAACTTCTTATTTGATTTCCCCATGATATATCTTTTTCATCTGCTTTTAAATCCGAAATTTCATCTTTTCTTTTTTGTTTTTCAAGTTCATATAGTCTAGATTTTAGTATCTTCATAGCTTCTTCTTTATTTTGTATTTGTGATCTTTGAGATTGTGAAGTTGCAACAATACCTGTTGGTATATGTGTTATCCTAACTGCACTATCTGTTTTGTTAATATGTTGTCCTCCTGCACCTGAAGCTCTAAATGTGTCTATTCTCAAATCACTTGGTATTATTTCTAATTCAATATCATCTTCTATTATTGGTAAGACTTCAACTGATGCAAATGTAGTATGCCTTCTTTTTGATGAGTCAAAAGGTGAAATTCTAATTAATCTATGCACACCCATTTCAGATTCTAATATGCTTGATGCATATTTTCCTATAATTTCGAATGTAATACTTTTAAAACCTGTAACGTCTCCTTGTACATAATCAATTAACTTTAATTCATATAAGTTGTCATCTGCCCATCTTGAATACATTCTAAATAGCATTTCTACCCAGTCACAGCTTTCTGTACCACCTGCTCCTGAGTGTATTGTTACTACTGCATTGCTATCTTTTAAATCACCTAATAATTCTTCGTTTATCATTTTAGAAATTTTTTTTTCTAATTTAACTATAATATTATTTGCTTCTTTTTCTAGTTCATTATCCATTCCTGATTCTTTAGATAATTGTATAAACTCAGATATTTCATTATACATTTTAGATATAATAATCATATTATCTAATTTGCTTTTTAGATCTGATATTTTTTTAGTTATTTTTGTTGCATAAACATTATCATCCCAAAAATCAGGGTTTGTAGTTTCATTTTCTAAAGATAAAATTTCTTCTTTAAGCTTTTTTTCATCAATATATTCATTAAGTTCATCTAATGATTTTTTGATTTCATTTTGTTTAATTATATATTCTTCTAATTCCATATATCCTTCCAGTAATATTCATATACTATTATAACACAGTTATAATTATTTTGCATATATAAAAACTGGGATAGTTATATTACTGCCTATCCCAGCTAAATGTTAAATAACATAAAATTAAAATCTTTTTTAATTAATTATTATTTTATTCTTCTGTTATCTTCTTTTCTTCCTCTTCATTATATTCAATTCCTACTATCTTAGCAAATTCTTCACCAGTTATTTTTTCTTTTTCCATTAATACTTTTGCTATTGCATGAAGTTTTTCTTCATTTGTTTCAAGTATTTCTTTACCCATTACATATGCTGAATCAATTATATTTTTAACTTCATCATCAATTACTGAAGCTGTTTTTTCACTCATATTTCTAGTTTGTGCAAGGTCTCTTCCAATAAATACTTGTTCACTATTTTGACCATAGTCAATTGTTCCTACTACTTTACTCATACCATATTTTGTAACCATTGATCTTGCAATTTGTGACGCTCTTTGGATGTCATTACTTGCTCCTGTTGAAATATCCCCTATAATTAGCTCTTCTGCAAGTCTTCCACCTAAAAGTGATATTATACTTTCTTCCATTTCTTTTTTAGACATAAAAGACTTATCTTCAGATGACTTATACATTGTATAACCACCTGCCATACCTCTTGGTATAATAGATATTTCATGTACCCTATCTTGTGTAGGTAAGAATGCTGAAACTAATGCATGTCCTGCTTCATGGTATGATACTAGTTTTCTATCTTTATCTGTAAATACTCTGCTCTTCTTTTCAGGTCCCATTGAAACTTTAACCATTGCTTCTTCTACATCTTTATTTGTTATTCTTTCTTTGTTTGTTCTAGCTGCAATAAGTGCTGCTTCATTTAATATATTTTCTAAATCTGCTCCTGCAAATCCTGGTGTATTTTTAGCAATTACCTTAAAATCTACATCATCTGCGAATTTCTTATTTTTACTGTGTACTTTAAGTATTTCTTCTCTTGCCTTGCTATCTGGCATTCCAATTACTATTTGTCTATCAAATCTTCCTGGTCTTAAAAGTGCTGAATCTAATACATCAGGTCTATTTGTTGCTGCAATTACTATTACTCCTTCATTTTCACCAAATCCATCCATCTCAACTAATAATTGGTTAAGTGTTTGTTCTCTTTCGTCATTTCCACCACCTAGTCCTGCTCCTCTTTGTCTTCCTACTGCGTCAATTTCGTCTATAAATATTATGCATGGTGAATTTTTCTTAGCTTCTAAAAACATTTCTCGTACTCTTTTTGCTCCAACACCTACATATAATTCAACAAAGTCTGATCCAGATATTATATAGAATGGAACCCCTGCTTCTCCTGCTACTGCTTTTGCAAGTAATGTTTTACCAGTTCCTGGTCTTCCAACTAGTAGTACTCCTTTAGGAATCCTTGCTCCCATTTCAATATATTTTTGTGGATTCTTTAAAAAGTCTACTATTTCTTTTAATTCTTCTTTTTCTTCATCAATACCTGCAACATCCTTAAATTTAACTTTAGGATTTTCATTATCTACAAGCCTTGCCTTACTTTTACCAAATGACATTTCCTTACTTACAGGATCATTAAAATCAGAATTTCCTACAGTTCCTATTGCTTTTGGTTTAAGTGCTCTATACCAAAAATATAGTACAAGTATCATAAGCATATATGGAACAACAACAGCCACATTTTTAAATAATACACTTAATACTGGCTCTTCTTTTTGATTTACTTTTAAATCACCATTTTTTATTTTTTCATTTGCTTCATTCATAAAAGTATCAATACTTGGTATATTTGCTTCATATCCTACATTATCTTTAGTAAAAGTTGCTTTTTTTCTATCTGAGCTTATTGAAACATTTGTTACCTTACCATTGTTAATATTTGAAAGTAATTCTGAATAATTACTATTTTTTACAAAACCTTTTTGAAATATAATTAAAAAACTCATTAATATTATAATAATCCACCATATTCCAGTTACTATAATATTACTTGTTTTAATTTTTTTGTTTTTATTTTCTCCTGCCATAATTTCTCCTATTTATATATTTTCTTAAGCATTATATATTATATTATATTTAAGTGATAATTCAAACCCCAATAGTATGGTCTTCACTATGCTAATCAGTGCATAACAGAAATAATCAAAAGGAATAGGAGATGTTTCTGATTGTATAGAGAAAAGGGTTGAAAAAAGGAATAGAGTCAGGTATAATAATGAAGCTTGTTATCAGACAGGCAACTTCCTGGCCCCTGTTGAGCAGGGGACATAGGTCCGGAAAGGAGGAACTAAGAGTGAATAAATATGAACTCATGTTTGTTGTGAACGTTGCTGATGAAGAAAAGATTAAGGCAGCAGTTCAGCTGGTACAGGATGTCATTAAGAAGATTGGTGGCACTGTAGACAAGGTTGATGAATGGGGTAAGCGCGCTCTGGCTTATGAAGTTAAGAAGCAGCGTGAAGGCTACTACGTAGTAGTTGACTTCCAGGCAGATCCAGCTCAGGTTTCTGAACTTGATCGTGTCATCAAGATTCATGAAGAAATTATTCGTCACATTATTGTCAAGCTGGAAGACTAAAAAGTAGGTGCGGCTATGAACTCAGTACAAGTGTTGGGAAACCTGACAAGAGATCCACAGATTCGTGCAACAAAGACAGGACGCGCAGTTGCTTCCTTCAGTATTGCGGTAAATCGTTCTTACACCACTCCGCAGGGTGAAACCAGAGAATTAACTGATTTTATCAATGTTGTGGCATGGGGCGGTTTGGCTGAATCCGTAGGAAATCAGTTGAAAAAGGGGACACGCGTATTTGTAGAAGGTCGTTATTCGACCAGAAGCTATGAAGCACAGGATGGCTCCAGACGTTATGTAACCGAAGTGGTAGCAAACCTTATTGCTATTCCGCTGAGAAATACAAGCGGTGGACATCCAGTCGCATCTGCAGGATTTGCAGATAGCGAACCCAGTCAGACAAGAGGTAATTTCGATCAGTTTGGACCATCCAGCCCGGATGAACAGATTCCATTCTGATACATGATATTGGAGGATATGAATCATGGTAAGAAGAGATAGAGTAAGAAGACCAAGAAGAAAGGTCTGCCAGTGCTGTGTTGATCACATCGACACCGTTGATTATAAGGACGTAGCAGCTCTGCGTCGTTTCGTTTCCGAAAGAGGCAAGATTCTGCCACGTCGTGTAACCGGAACATGCGCAAAGCATCAGCGTAAGATTGTTCTCGCAATCAAGAGAGCAAGAGCTATCGCACTGCTTCCATTCAGCGCAGACTAATAAAGATAATAAAAGCTCCAGGGATAAATTATCTCTGGAGCTTTTTGTATGCATTGATATGATGACAGGCATTGTATAAAAATGAATGATCATATAAAAATCTATTTCCTGGTGATAACAATTACCTATGTTGATTATTCCAACGTTGGATGATATCCTTACGTCACATAAGGATAGAGCACATATTCTTATAAAAGCTGAGAAAAAAGAGTACGTAGACTGGAAAGTTACAGAGAGCTCTCACAGGTGGAAAAGAGTACCGGATAGTCTACGGAAGATGGTCTTGGAGCAGACAGGCCGATAGGTAGGCCGTACGGGAGACGCCCGTTACAGCGCAGGGATACATTAAAGACGTATCTTTATTAGCATAGCCAGTTAATTCATTATTAACAACATTTGGCTAATAGGATCTTAATGCATCACATAAGACAGGAATAGCAATATTTCTGTGAATAAGGGTGGTACCACGAGCATTCGGCCCGAAGAGGATGAATGCCTTTTTTATTGGTATAAAAATATTTTTAAAACCGGGAGGGTATCTATGAGAAAAAACTGGGTAACAGGTGTATTAGGAATTGCAGCAGTAGCTGCCATAGGATTTCTGGGGTCGGGGTGAGGAAATGACACACAGACGGCATCTAGCTCTGCAAGTACAGAAAAAGTGGTGAAAATGGGGGTAACTCAGGGGCTGCATGCTG
>QWBY01001900.1_pt1 | contig 12341 bp, 10 predicted proteins | sample 1972471 | NCBI WGS metagenome assembly QWBY01 (sample SAMN09866722, study PRJNA288562) | Human gut metagenome isolate term6_stool, whole genome shotgun sequencing... | reverse complement strand
CAGGTCGTTGGCCTCGTCCCCTACGCAGCAGACATTTTCCGCCCGAATGCCCAGGACAGACGCCAGCTTTTGGGTCATGGCCCCCTTGGTGGCACCCTTGGCGGTGATTTCCAGGAAAAATTTTCCGGAGCGGACGATCTCAAAGTCCCGGGCCCAGGGCTGGCTGCGGATATACCGCTCCAAGTCCCGGCCCCGCTGGCCCGTCTCCTCAAACAGCACCTTGCTGATGGGCATGGGCACCTGCAGGATGGAGTCCGCCTCCGTGGCGGCGGAATGGGTCAGGGCCATGTGGTTACGGGTCAAAGCGTTGGGGTGGAGGGTGTGGATCTGGCTGCCGTCGTGATAAATCTCGGCGGCGAGAGACGGGAAGGCCAGCTCTACCGCGTGGAGGTCCCGGCGGATGGAGTCCGGGAGAAAGGCGGTGCAGAGGTACTCGCCCCGGGCAAAATCATAGATGGCCGCGCCGTTAAAGAGGACGGTGGGGCCGTTCATGGGCAGCGTGGGGGCAATGGGCGCAAAGCTGGGCAGGGCCCGGCCTGTGGCCACGGAAAAGAGGCCGCCCTGGGCCGTGAAATACTCCAGGGCCCGGCGGTTTTCACGGGAAAGGGACGGCAGAGAACCGCCGCCCAAAAGAACCTCCTCGGTATAGACCAAGGTATTATCAAAGTCGCTGACCAGGAGGACGCCTTGAAATTTTCCCATGGCTGTTATGCCTCCGTCTTGCCGCTGCCGCCGGGACCCCGGCGGGGGTGACGGCGTCCGCTCCGGTGCCGGGGCTTCTTTACCTCGCCTCCGGCGGCCTGCTTGGGGGGCTGGGGCTTGGCTGCCTGGGGAGCGGCTCCCTCGGGCTTTTGCCCTCCCCGGCGGCGCGGGGGACGGGGCTTATCGGTCTGCTTATCGGCCTGCTTTTCGCTCTGCTTGGGGGGCTGCTTCTGGGCCTTGGGCGAATTTTTCTCCGGGGCCCGGTCCTCGGCAGGGCGGCTGCCTCTGCGGCGGCGATTGCGGCCGGAGCGGCCGGACTCCCGCTTTTCCTCCGCCGGGGGCTCTGCCGCCTCGGGAGAGCTATAGAGGAAGTCGGACACCACCGCCGGGAACTCCTCGGGCTTCTCCTCCACCACCATTCGGGCGGGGCGCTCCCGGGGCACCTGGATGCCGTCGCGGCTGCCCTTGCCGTTGCGCAGGACGCAGATCTCGCAGTTGTGGTAGCACCGGGGGGACTCGGGCTGATCGTCCAGCCGGACGGTGACCTGCTCCTTCAGCAGGTTTACGGCGCTGATGTTGCCGGGGCCGTCGGGGGTCTGGACAAAGGAGTCGTTTTTCGGCATACGCCGGGCGGCGTCCTCATAGGCCTCCTGCTCGTACTTCAGGCAGCACATAAGGCGGCCGCAGGTGCCGGAGATCTTGGCGGGGTTCAGGGACAGGTTTTGGGTCTTGGCCATCTTGATGGACACGGGGATGAAATCGTCCATATACTGGCTGCAGCAGAAGGGACGGCCGCAGATGCCCAGGCCGCCCAGCATCTTCGCCTCGTCCCGGACGCCGATCTGGCGCAGCTCGATGCGGGCGTGGAAGGCGGCGGCCAGATCCTTGACCAGCTCCCGGAAATCCACCCGGCCGTCGGCGGTGAAGAAAAAGAGCAGCTTGTTGCCGTCAAAGGAGCTTTCCGCCCGGACCAGCTTCATCTCCAGGCCCCGCTGGGCGATCTTCTTCTGGCAGACCGCAAAGGCCTCCTTTTCCCGGGCCCGGGCCATTTGCAGGCTGCGGCGGTCATTCTCCGTGGCCGGGCGCAGCACCCGGCGCAGAGGCTCCACCACCTGATGGTCCTCTACGGTGTGGTTGCCCTGGGTGCAGGTGACATACTCCGGCCCCTGGGCAGTCTCCACGATCACATCCTGGCCCGGGGCAACGGTGAGCTGCCCGGGGCTGAAATAATAATTCTTGCATCCGCTGCGGAAGCGGACGCTGATAACTTCCTTCATAGGATATCCTCCCATTCTGCGGCGACGGCGCCTAAAACCTGGCCCACCGCCACATTCCATTCACATTCTTGGGCGAATTTGCCCAGCATTTCACACAGCCGCATAAGCTGCTTTTTTGTAAGCCTTCGGCTCAGGGGCCCTACCCCGTCGGCGAACAGGGTCTCCGGGGGTGCGCCCCAGCGCAGACGCAGGGCCTGCAGGCTGCCCTCCCGGCACTCCCGCAGCACCTGCTGGAGCTTTTCCCGGGTCATTTTCCCGTTTTCAAAGCCCACCAGCACCTGCGTTACCGCCGGGCTCTCGCCGCCGGCCATAGCCTCCAAAAGTGCCTGGGCCTCCGGGCTTGGCGCCGCTGCCTCCTGCTCTGTGGGGCGCACGGAAAGCTCCGCGCACCGGGAGCGCACCGTGGGCAGCAGCACCGAGGGATTTTCCGCGCAGAAAAGAAACGCCGCGTAGGCAGGCCCCTCCTCCACCAGCTTGAGGAGAACATTCTGGTCCTGGACCGTCAGGCGGCGGCAGTCGGGGAAAAGGAACACCTTGCACGCGCCCTCATTGGGCTGGATATAGGCATCGGAGCGCAGGGCCCGCAGCACCTCCACGGATAGGTCCTTGTGCTGGCTGTCCTCGGCGGTGACGCAGTCGGGATGGGTGCCCCGGAGCACCTTGCCGCAGGCGGGGCAGCGCAGGCAGGGCTTATCCGCCTGCCGGCACTCTAAGGCGGCGGTGTAGAACCGGGCGGCGGCCAAAAGATCTCCGCTGCCGGAAAAGATGACGCTGTGGGGCAGCGCACCCTGCCGGGCCCCACGGCGAATACGGCTCTCCAGCACAGGATCCATTGGGCTCCCCCCTCCCCTTTTCCGAAAAATCTTCCTGTCACTGCGAGGGGGCGAAGCGACCGGGGAAATCCGTAATATCCCTTGTACAAATCCAAAGGGGAACGGATTGTCACAGCCCGTGTGCGCACTGGCTTCGCAATGACAACATATACAGTACAAGTATAGCACAGCTCCGGCATTTTCTCAACCGCTCCCGTATTTTTTTTGTGATTTGCGCCATTTATTTGCAAAAGGGACGAGAGAATTCGGCAAAAGGGTAAAAAATAGAAAAAAGGGAGAGAATATGTTGCATTTTCTTATCTTTGTGGCTATAATGAATTCTGCTATTATTAAAAAGGTATATTGGAGGGTATTATGAGCAAAAAATTCTGCTATCTGTTTACCGAGGGTAATGCATCTATGCGCGAGCTGCTGGGCGGCAAGGGCGCAAACCTGGCTGAGATGACCAACATCGGTCTGCCGGTTCCCCAGGGCTTCACCATTACCACCGAGGCCTGCACCCAGTACTATGAGGACGGACAGAAGATCAATGACGAGATCATGGCCGAGATCATGGAGTACATCGAGAAGATGGAGAAGATTACCGGCAAGAAGTTCGGCGACCATGAGAATCCTCTGCTGGTGTCTGTGCGCTCCGGCGCCCGGGCCTCCATGCCCGGCATGATGGACACCATCCTGAACCTGGGCCTGAATGAGGATGTGGTGGGCGTCATCGCCGCCAAGTCCGGCAATCCCCGCTGGGCCTGGGACTGCTATCGCCGCTTTATCCAGATGTATTCCGATGTGGTGATGGAGGTAGGTAAGAAGTATTTCGAGCAGCTCATCGACGAGATGAAGGAGAAGAAGGGCGTCACCCAGGATGTGGAGCTCTCCGCCGAGGATCTGAAGGAGCTGGCCATGCAGTTCAAGGCCGAGTACAAGGCCAAGATCGGTGCCGACTTCCCCTCTGACCCCAAGGAGCAGCTCATCGGCGCCATCAAGGCCGTGTTCCGCTCTTGGGACAATCCCCGGGCCAATGTGTATCGCCGGGATAACGACATCCCCTACTCCTGGGGCACCGCCGTCAATGTCCAGTCCATGGCCTTCGGCAACATGGGCGACGACTGCGGCACCGGCGTGGCCTTTACCCGTAACCCCGCCACCGGCGAGAAGAAGCTCATGGGCGAGTTTTTGACCAACGCCCAGGGCGAGGATGTGGTGGCCGGCGTGCGTACCCCCATGCCCATCGACCAGATGGCCGAGAAGTTCCCCGAGGCCTATGCGCAGTTTGTGGATGTGTGCAAGACCCTGGAGGATCATTACCGGGATATGCAGGACATGGAGTTCACCGTGGAGCACGGCAAGCTCTATATGCTCCAGACCCGTAACGGCAAGCGTACCGCCAAGGCGGCCCTGAAGATCGCCTGCGACCTGGTGGACGAGGGCATGATCTCCGAGCAGCAGGCCGTGGCCATGATCGACCCCCGGAACCTGGATACCCTCCTGCACCCCCAGTTTGACGCCGAGGCTCTGAAGAAGGCCCAGCCCGCCGGCAAGGCCCTGCCCGCCTCCCCCGGCGCCGCCTGCGGCAAGATCGTCTTTACCGCCGAGGACGCCAAGGCTTGGGCTGCCCGGGGTGAGAAGGTGGTCCTGGTCCGCCTGGAGACCTCTCCCGAGGACATTGAGGGCATGAAGGCTGCCCAGGGCATCCTCACCGTGCGCGGCGGCATGACCAGCCACGCCGCTGTGGTGGCCCGCGGCATGGGCACCTGCTGCGTCTCCGGCTGCTCCGCCATCGCTATGGACGAGGAGAACAAGAAGTTTACTCTCTCCGGCAAGACCTATCACGAGGGCGACTGGCTGAGCCTGGACGGCTCCACCGGTAATATTTACGACGGCGCTATGCCCACCGTGGACGCTACCATCGGCGGTGAGTTCGGCCGCATCATGGGCTGGGCCGACAAGTATCGCCGCCTGAAGGTCCGCACCAATGCCGACACCCCCCACGACGCCGCCAAGGCCCGTGAGCTGGGCGCCCAGGGCATCGGCCTGTGCCGTACCGAGCATATGTTCTTCGAGGGCGACCGTATCGAAGCCATCCGCGAGATGATCTGCTCCGACACCGTGGAGGAGCGGGAGGCGGCTCTGGCCAAGCTCCTGCCCATGCAGCAGGGCGACTTCGAGGGCATCTATGAGGCCATGGAGGGCTGCCCCGTGACCATCCGCTTCCTGGATCCCCCTCTGCACGAGTTCGTGCCCACCGAAGAGGCCGACATTGAGAAGCTGGCCAAGGCCCAGGGCAAGACCGTGGAGCAGATCAAGAACATCATCGCCTCCCTCCACGAGTTCAACCCCATGATGGGTCACCGTGGCTGCCGTCTGGCCGTCACCTTCCCGGAGATTGCCGCCATGCAGACCCGGGCTGTTATCCGCGCCGCCATCAATGTGCAGAAGAAGCACCCTGACTGGACCATGGTCCCCGAGATCATGATTCCCCTGGTGGGCGAGGTGAAGGAGCTGAAGTATGTAAAGGACATCGTGGTTACGACCGCCGACGAGGAGCTGGCCGCCGCCGGGATGGACATGAAGTACCTGGTGGGTACCATGATCGAGATCCCCAGAGCTGCCCTCACTGCCGACCAGATCGCCACCGAGGCCCAGTTCTTCTCCTTCGGCACCAACGACCTGACCCAGATGACCTTCGGCTTCAGCCGCGACGACGCCGGCAAGTTCCTGGGCGCTTACTACGATAAGAAGATCTACGAGAACGATCCCTTTGCCAAGCTGGACCAGGTCGGCGTAGGCAAGCTGGTGAAGATGGCCGCTGAGATGGGCCGCGCCACCCGCCCCGACATCCACCTGGGCATCTGCGGCGAGCACGGCGGCGACCCCAGCAGCGTGGAGTTCTGCCACAAGGTGGGTCTGGACTATGTGTCCTGCTCCCCCTTCCGCGTTCCCATCGCCCGTCTGGCCGCTGCGCAGGCTGCCATCAAGGAACAGCGCCAATAAGAAGCCCGCGCAAGTGGCGTAATACCCCTTAATACCCCATAAAAACGGCCACACCGCTTCCCGGAGCGGTGTGGCCGTTTGAGTTTGTCGGGAAAACCCATCGTTTTTTTCGACAAAAGAGAAACCGTTTCGTTACGGAGGTTTTGACAGCCCCGACCGGGCATGGTATACTATTTGAAAAATGAAAGCGGAGGCGCGGTCATGAAGCAGTACATCGGCATCGACCTGGGCGGCACCGGCATCAAGGGGGCCGTGGTCCGGGAGGACGGGGAAATTTTGGCCCGGCAGACCTGCCCCACCCGGCCGCAGCGTGGCCCGGCGGCGGTGGCGGAGGATATTGGCGCCATGATCCGCACCCTGGGCCGGGGCCGGGAGGTGGCCGGCGTGGGCCTGGGCTGCCCCGGCACGGTGGATGACCGGGCGGGCACCGTGGTGTACGCCTGCAACATCGGCTGGGTGAACTATGATGTGCGCCGGGCCCTGGTGGACACGGGCTTTTCCGTGCGCCTGGTAAATGATGCCAACGCGGCGGCCCTGGCAGAGGCGGCGGTGGGGGCGGCCAAGGGCGCCCGAAGCGCCGTGGTGGTGACCCTGGGCACCGGCATAGGCGGCGGCGTGGTGCTGGACAGACACCTGCTCACGGGCTTTACCGGGGCGGCCAGCGAGCTGGGACATATGTGCATTGTGGCCGACGGGGAGAGTTGTGCCTGCGGCCGCCGGGGCTGCTGGGAGACCTATGCCTCCGCCACGGCACTGATGCGCCGGACGGAGGCGGCTATGGCGGCCCACCCGGACAGCGCCCTGCACCGCATCGCCCGGGAAATGGGCGGCGTAGATGGCCGCACGGCCTTTGCCGGGCAAGAGGCCGGAGATCCGGCAGCCACCCGGGTGGTTGCGGAGTACATCCGGTATCTGGGTATAGGGATCGCCAACCTGGTGAATATCTTTTTCCCCGAGGTCATAGCCCTGGGCGGCGGCATCGCCAACCAGGGGGAGACGCTGCTGCGGCCCCTGCGCGCCCAGGTGCAGAGCCAGGAATACGGCTCCGCCTACACGAAAAAGCACCCCCGCATCGTGACCTGCACCCTGGGCAGCGACGCCGGTGTCATCGGCGCGGCCCTCTTTGCCGCGGAAAAGCCGGAATAATGCCCCAAGCGTCGGCCTCTGCGGGTGGGCCGACAGGGAAAATGCCTAAAATAAAAAAGTCTCCCGGAGCTTGCCGTGATCGGTACGCTCCGGGAGGCTTTTTCTGGTTTTTATTCAAATAGGCTGGCCTGATACGGCAGGTCGCCCCGGCCCAGCTGCCGGAGCTGGCGGCTGTTTTCCTCGGTCAGGGCGTCGGTAATGGCCATTTTCCGGATGATGTTTTGGACGGTGGTCTCCAGGTCTGTGCCGGCGCGATAGTCGGCGGGGAAGATAAAATCCACCCGGCCCTTGCTCAGCAGGTCCTCGACGCCTTGTCGGTTTTCCTCCTGATAGACGGCGATGGCCTCGCCGCCGTAGGAGCGCATCATCTTCATGCAGGGCACATCGGAGAGACCGTCGCCGATGTAGATCATGTTGGTGAAGGGGATGCGCTTGCTGTCGTCGGGCATGGAGGCGTTGAGGGTGCGGTCGTCGGACACATCCAGCACGCCCTTATTGATGCGGTAGACGAACTGGGTCTTATTGGTAAAGTTGACATCCAGCTTGGGCCAGGAGGCCAGACCCCGGGCATCATAGAAAAACTCGCAGGCGTAGATCTCCTTAAACTCGTGGCTGATGCCGCTGCCCTCGATGATCTCCCGGAGACCGGAGGAGATGACATAATGCTCAATGGCTACGCCCTGACTCTCGCCGAAGGCGTTGATGCGGGCAAACCAGTCCTGCACGCCGGGGAAGAGCTGTATGTCATGGCCGCAGCGAACCAGAAAGTCCCGGTCCAGACGGATATTTTGGGCCCGGCACTCCTCGATCATGGTGTACATATAGGCCAGAAGGCCGTCCATGCGGTTGTTATAGCCGAAGTCGTTGGCCTTTTTCCAGAATTCGGCGGGCTTATAGCCCAGGGCGGGAATGAAGGTGTAGTCCTCCATGTCGGTGGTGCAGAGGGTTTTGTCGAAATCGTAGAGAAGGGCGATGATGGGCTTTTCCATGGGGGTATCTCCTTTTGGGGCTTTTTTGGGGACGGGGGATGCGGATTGCCACGGGCGCCTTGCGCCCTCGCAATGACAGTTTTTTACATGGGGTGCCGGGGACAATATGGGGATGCAGAGGCTTGGGGTGGGCAAGCCTCTGCATTTTGTCAGTTCTTTTCGGGGTCGTAGTTGCGGCCGAACTTCAGCTCGTCCAGGTCCAGCTTGAACTCGGAGACAAAGTCCGTGTCCGGGTGCAGGGTGTGGTCGGGCTCGGGGGCCTGCTGCTTTTCGTAGGCGCTGAGAATGTCCTTTCCGATGATGCGGACGGTGTCCTGGGTCGGGGCGTCGTCCCGGGGCTCGTCTGCCTGGGCAGGGACAGCTTCCTCGGCGGGGACGGCTTCTTGGGCGGGGGCGGCCTCCTCGGCAGGAGCGGCCTGCGCAGCGGGGACAGTCTCCTGGGCTTCGGCATCCTCCTGGGCAGGCAGGTCGCTATGGGGCAGCTTCTCTAAAAACTGCATCTGCGTCCGGCACAGGGCCAGGCTCTTGGCCACATAGTCCTTCATGGCCTCCTCGGCGGCGGAGAGCTTTTGCCGGGCGGCCTCGGTCTTTTGCTGGAAGTCGCGGTTGGCCTCGGCGGCGGCGTTCTGCGCCTCCTCCAGAATCTGCTCCCGCTGGCTTCGGGCCTCGGCAAGCAGCTTCTCGGACTTCTCCTTGGCCTCGTCGGTCATGGAGGCGGCCATTTTCTGAGCGGCCAGGAGCATGGAGCGCATGGTGTCCTCGGTGGCGCGATACTCCTCCAGCTTTTCGGCTAAAATCTTCAGCTTGGCCTTCAGCGCGGCGTTTTCCTTATAGAGGGCCGTATAGTCCTCGGTGAGCGCGTCCAAAAACTCGTCCACGGCGGCCAGATCGTAGCCGCTGGAAAAGGATGAGGATTTGGGGAATGTTTTTTCGGAAACTTCCTGTGGTGTGAACATATAAATCCCTCCGTACTGTCTTTTTATCCGGTATGGGGCCTTTACAGGTAAAGACCGCTGCTCTCCAGCTCGTCGATGAGGTCACCCATGAGGTCTACGGAGTAGGGGGTGATGATGTAGGTGTTGGCCGCGACCTTCTTGATCTTGCCCTCGCCCGCGTAGGCGACGCCGGAGAGGAAGTCGATCAGGCGGCGGGCAATGTCCTTGTTCGTGGATTCGAGGTTGATGACCACCGTGCGCTTTTCCTTCAGGTGGTCGGCGATCTCGCTGGCATTCTCAAAGCGCTCGGGCTTGACGAGCACGACCTTGAGCTGCGTCGTCGCGTGGATGTTGACGACCTTGTTGCGGCGATCCTCGTCGCGGTCGCGCTCGCGGCGGCTGGGCCGCTCGTCGGCAAAGGCACCCGTGTCGCGGGAGCCGAGCTCGGCAAAATCGTCTTCGTATTCTTCGTCCTCATCCTCGTAGGGATGCGCCCATTTCTTCAGATCGTCAATGAGTCCCATGGAAAAAACCTCCCTGTATCAAAGCGTATAGTGGCGCGCGCCGAAGATCGCCGTGCCGACGCGCACCATCGTCGCGCCGCAGCGGACGGCGTCCTCATAATCGCCGCTCATGCCCATAGATAATATATCAAGCTTATTATCATACAAACTCGCGTTGATGTCAACATAAAGCGCATGAACTTTTTCAAAGTAGGGCACGCTCCCGTGCTCTCCCTCGGCGACCGGCGGAATGGTCATCAGCCCGCGCAGCACGACGTGGGAGAGGCTCTTGGCCCTTTCGGCGGCGGCGCGGACCTCGGAGACGGCAAAGCCGCTCTTGGCCTCCTCCCCGCCGACGTTGACCTCAAGGAGAATGGGTTGGACGATGCCGAGCTTTTCGGCCTGCCGGTCGATATCCTCAAGCAGCTCATAGGAGCCGACGGATTCGATGAGCGCGACCTTGCCGACGACCTGCTTCACCTTGTTGCGCTGGAGATGACCGATGAAGTGCAGAGGCGCGCCGTCGTAGGCGTTCTCCGCGAGCTTCTGCGTCATCTCCTGCACGCGGTTCTCGCCGAGCGCGTCGATGCCCGCGGCGATGGCCTCGCGGCAGGCCGCGGCGTCGTTCATCTTGCTCGCGCCGACAAGCGTGATGTCCTCGGGCCTGCGCCCGGCGGAGAGCGCCGCGGCGGCAATGTTTTCCCGTACCTGCTGAATGTTTTCCCGAATGCTCATGTTCATTCAACCACCTTTCCATCATATAGATCGTTTGCCGAGACGATCGCCTCGTCGCCGGCGCGCAGCGTGTAGAGCTGGCGCAGGCTTTCGCTGCTCGTTTCGATGCCGACGGGCCGGACAAGGCAGTAATCCTCGCCCTGCCAGAGGACCTCCACCGGCTTGCGGTAGGCGCGCAGCCCCACAAGGCAGTAGACGCCGCTGCTGCCGTCCGCGTCCACGCGGAGGGCATTTTTGGGGATGCGCAGTCCCTCGTAGCGCGCGAGGATCAGCTCGACGTTCTGCGCACGCAGGAGCGTGACATAGGCCAGATGGCTGCTGCCGCGCAGGACGACGATCACGCGGCCGTTCTCCTCACGCCCGATGCGCTCGACGGTGACGTCAAGATCGAAGTCCACGCCGGTCGCGGCGCGCAGGCTGAGGGCCTGTCCCTTTTGCAGCCGCGCGGCGTCTGCGGCGCTCAGCACGGTGACGAAGCGCCACTCCTCGCCGGCGATCAGCCGGCCCACGGTCGAGCTTGCCGCCTCCGGGGCGATGGCGTCGTACTGCGCGACGGTCATATTCTCCAGCGCCGCGGGGGTGAGAACGGCCTCGTAGCCGTCGGCGACGGCGCTGTAGGTGCCGGCAAACGGCGCGCGGATCGTTTGTGTGCCGCCCTCCAGACGGCCGGAGAGCGTGCTGATCTCGGCATTGAGCGCGTCGATGCGCACATCCAGATCGTCCGTGCCCGCGTAGGCGTATTCGCGCTTGAGGACTGTCGTGCGCAGCTCCTCGCCGGAGGACTCGACGCTCGTCCAGCTCCCTGCGGCAAGGGAAGCGCGCAGCGCAAAGAGGTCCTCGCGGATGTCGCCGTCGAGCTTGAGCGCGGTCTCGGCGTCGCGGGACGCCTCGCGCGCGTAGCGCAGCTGCTCGAGCCGGGACCGGAGCGCGCGGAGCTGACGGTGGTCGTTCAGTGCGCTCTCGCTGCGGTAGACCGTTGCGAGCGTGCCGCCCGCGTTCACGCGTTCACCCTCGGCGCGCTCGAGCTCCAGAAGCGTTTCACTGCACGCGATCACCTGCTCGTCGCGCGCGAAATAGCCGGTCGCGGCGATGGCGTCCTCGCTGGAGTAAGCGTAGACGAGCGTGGTGGTCTGCGGGTCGACGAAGTAGCGGTAGGCCTGCACGCTGAAGTAGGCGGCCACCGCGAGAAACAGGAAAACAAAGATCAGTTTTGTCGATAGGGATCGGGATCTCATAGGCACCTCGGGAGGCTCAGGTTATTCCTCCCCGGTCTCGTCCGCCTCGTGCAGGTCGATGGGGCTCAGCGGCGCGATGGTCGAGATCGCGTGCTTGTAGATCATCTGCTGCCGACCCTCGCTCAAAAGAACGACGGTGAAGCTGTCAAAGCCGGTCACGCTGCCGCGCATCTGGAAGCCGTTGACGAGGAACACGGTCAGCGGCACGCCCTGCTTGCGGGCCTTGGTGAGGAAAATGTCCTGAAGATTGGCTGTCTTTTTCATGTTGGATGTACCCTTTCTTTTTATTCGGGCGGCGGTTTTATGGGTGCCGTCCGTATAAAATCAGGATACGCCAAGGTTTGTGAGAATTTCTGTCGAAAATTGTAAAGCGGCGGGAAGATCGCGGGAATTTTTCCGGTAGAACCAGTGAATGTCCCTGTTCCGCCGCAGCCAGGTGAGCTGGCGCTTGGCGTACTGCCGCGAGCGGAGCTTGATCTCGGCGACGGCCTCGTCCTGCGTGCATTCGCCCGCGAGATAGCCCAGACATTCCTTATAGCCGATGGCCTGCATTGCCGTCGCCGTGCGCGGCACGCCGCTCTCGACCAGAGCGCGCACCTCGTCGAACAGACCCTGTGCGACCATCCGGTCCACGCGGAGGTCGATGATGCGCTTCATCTCCTCGCGGTCGGCGTAGGCAAGACCGAGGTAGACGGGCTCGTAGCGCGGCGGGACGAGCCGGGTGTCGGCATTGTGCCGCGACATGGTCTTCCCTGTCTCGCGGTAGACCTCGAGCGCGCGGATGACACGCTTTTTGTCGTTCGGGTGCAGCGCGGCGGCGCTTTCCGGATCAATGGAGCGCAGCTCGGCGAAGAGGGCCTCGCCGCCCTCGTCATCCCAGCGCCGCTCCAAAAGCCTGCGCGTCTCTCCGCCGGTCGTGCCGGGAGCGTAACCGTGTCCGCGCAGGAGTGCGTCGAGGTACAGCCCCGTGCCGCCGACGAGGATGGGCAGCTTGCCGC
>QWBY01001899.1_pt1 | contig 12345 bp, 11 predicted proteins | sample 1972471 | NCBI WGS metagenome assembly QWBY01 (sample SAMN09866722, study PRJNA288562) | Human gut metagenome isolate term6_stool, whole genome shotgun sequencing... | reverse complement strand
CTATATACTTATTTAATAGATCAATATATTCTTTTCTATAGTCATATATCTTATAATTACAATCTAATATTTGATTTTCATATACTTCAATTAATTTTTTTTGTTCTTCTGTCATTTTAACGTTTTTATTATTAGAGAAATATATTTTTTTAAGTAATATATTTCTTTCTTCTATTAACTTATTATATCTATTTAAATATTCTAAATATAATGGTCTTATAGACGAGATTAACATATCAATAAAACGTCTTCTAACACTAGGTCCATCTTTAATTATTGATATATCGTCTGGTTTAAAAAGAACTATATTTAATTTACCGATAAGTGATGAAAGCTTTTTTTGATTAACACCATTTATCTTTATATATTTTTTATTTTTATTATTATCATAAGATATAATTATTTTTTGTTTTCTATTATTTTTTTCAAATTCTAATTCTATAAAGAAAAAGTCTTCTCCAAATTTTAAAATATCTGCATCCCTATTTGTTCTAAAAGATTTTCCATATGAAAACATATAGATAGCTTCTAATATATTTGTCTTTCCTTGTGCATTATTACCATATATTATATTTATATTTTTATCAAATTCTATTTTCATATTTGGAATATTTCTAAAATTTGTTAATTTCAAATTGGAAATATGCATACATTTTAGCTCCTTAAAATTATTCTCTAGTCTTAATTGGTAATATTATATAATTATATGAATTATCATTTTCAATAGGTCTTATAATTGTAGGTGTTTTAGATGTTCCAAAATCAATATATATTTCTTCATCATCTATATTTTTAAGTACATCTAAGAAAAACTTAGGATTAAATTTTAACGCAATTTCTTGCCCTTCTGTTTCAACATTTAATTCTTCTTTTGCTGTTCCAATAACTGACATACATGAAATTATCATTTTTCCTATTTCTAACTTAATATCTACTGGTTCTTTCTTTTCTTTTGCTAAACTAGAAGATGAAATTAGCATAACTCTTTCAAAAGAATTTTGAAGTAAATTTCTATTTATTCTAATTCTAGTTTCTGTTGGTGATTTAATTACCTCTTTATAATTTAAATAATCACCTTCTAATAATTTAGTTGTTATTTTACAATCTTCTAATATAAATATTCCTTGATTTTTAGAAAATCCTATTGTTACTTCATTAAATGAATCTTCTAAAATTTTTGAAACTTCATTTAATGTTCTTCCAGGTATTACCATTTTAAAAGTATCATTTGACGAAACATTCATGCTTCTAATTGCAAGTCTAAATCCGTCAACTGCTACAACATTTAATGAATCTTTATCCACATCAAATAGACAACCTGTGTATAACTTTCTTTTTTCATCAGTTCCTACTGCAAAAATTGTTTGTTTAATCAAGTTCTTTAAATTTTTTTGATCTAATTTAATTGTATTTTCTATATCAACTTTTGGAATTTCAGGAAAATCTTCTGGTTTCATAGTTGCAAGTTTAAAATTAGAACCTTCGCAATTAATAGTAAGTAAATTATTTTCATTAATAAAAATTTCAATTTCACTATCAGGTAGTTTTCTAATAATTTCTGCAAATGTTTGAGCTTGAACTACAGTTGAACCTTCTTTTATTACGTCTGCATTTATTTTATATTCTATTCCTAATTCTTCATTATATGTATTAAATATAACATTATTATCTTTAGTATTTATTAAGATACCTTCTAATATTGTATCTCTTTTTATGGCTACACCATTTATAACTGAATTAATAGCTTTAAGAAGTGTAGATTTATCACATTTAAAATTCATAATTAATCCTTTCATAATTTATTATTATTTTAATATATCTTATTTTTTAAATTATTATAGTTATACACAATCAATTTTTACTATGTGGATAACTTTTAACTTTTCTTCATTTATATTTATACAATATATACATATATAATTATTAATTTCTTATATTATATAGAATAATATTTTTAATTGTAATAGTTATTAATAATTAATATATCACTTAATTAATAAAAAAGAAAATATAAAATTGAAATAAATGAAATGCATTTTCTTATATATATATATAATAAAATGAAAAATGAATACTTAGTAGTAGTAGTAGTAGGGGATGTGGATATAGTGGATAACTACATTTAACTCTAGAGTCTCTAATAAACTTTATGTGGATAACTCTGTGGATAACTCGACTTACTTATCCACAGTATCCACATAGAAAAAGTTATCCACAATTTTTAGGTAGTTATCCACATACTTATCCACATAGTTATGTGTATAACTTTTTGTTTATTTATCAATCTTTTAAGCTGGTTGCAAATAATATTTTTTATGTTAATTTTAATTTTACTTTATATATCTGCATTTTTAGCATTTAAAAAGTTATCCACACTTTCCACAATTAATTTTGTATTTCTGTTTGTTTGCATCTCATTTATAATTTTTTGTTCTGCATGCATAATTGTAGTATGATCTTTTTTACCAAAATAATCTCCAATCCTTTTATATGGAAGGCTTAGTTTAGTTCTACAAAAATACATAGCGATTTGCCTTGGAAAAGCTATTTCTTTTGACTTTTTAGATGACATTATATCTTTTTTTGGTACATTAAAATAACTTGAAACTACATCTAATATGGTATCTGGTGTTATTATATTTTCATTTTCTAAGGCTATTTCATTTATAGCCTTTTCAGCTACTTCCATACTAATAGAACCTTCAAGCATTGCAATCATTGTTATCTTATTTAATGCACCTTCTAAATCACGTATGTTTGTATCTAGCTTTTCTGCAATTCTTTGAAGTATCTTATCTGGTACAATTATATTTTTTTCTTCTGCCTTTTGCTTTAATATAGCAAGTCTTGTCTCATAATCTGGTGAAGAAATATCAACTATTAATCCTTGGTTAAATCTTGATTTTAATCTTTCTTCAAGTACTGGAATGTCTTTAGGTGGCTTATCTGCAGAAAGAATAATTCTTTTTCCACTTTGGTGTAATTGGTTGAATGTGTTAAATAATTCTTGCTGTGCAGCTTCCTTTCCTGATAGGAATTGAACGTCATCCATTAGTAACACATCAACATTTCTATACTTTTGTCTAAATTCTTCAGTATCTCTTTCTTTGTTTTTTATTGAATTTACAAGTTCTATTAAAAAGTTTTCAGAAGTTACATATAATACCTTTAAATTAGGTTGTGTTCTATATACCTCATTTGCAATAGCTTGCATTAGGTGTGTTTTACCAAGCCCTGGCCCACCATAAATAAATATTGGATTTGAAAATACGTTAGATCTTTCTGCAACAGTCTTTGCTGCTGTATATGCTATTTTATTGTTATCACCTACTACAAATGTATCAAAAGTATATGCAGGGTTTATAAGTGGATTTGTATTAGCTTTTTCAATTTGCTTTAGTTGTTCACAATGTTTTCTATATTCAGGAACTTCACTATTTGAAATAACCTTAATTTCAACATCTTTACTTGTTATATTTTTGAATATATTAATGAAATCATCCATATAATTGTTGTTTATTATTGTTTTTTGTGAGTCTTCTGGTGCAACAAGTACTATCTTATTGCCTTCATAAGATTCAATATATAAGTTATCTCCACCAACTGCATTATATGCAAAATCAGTAGAAAATGATCTAAAAGAATCTTTAAATTTTAAAAGAAGCTCATTACAATTTGCATTCATATTACCTCCTATTATTATTAAATATGTTATATTCATTATATATAATATAATATAAAAATACAACAATAGTTATCCACAATAAAACGTAATGGCCTTAGAGTATCTAAGTATTAAAGCAGATATAAAATTGTGGATAACTATGTGGATAACATAAAAAATATATATGTAGATAAAACAAAATAGCTAATATATAATATAAGTTAAATTAAATAATATATAATTAAATTTATTATGTAAACTTAACAAATAGGAGGAAATATGCACAAATTAGTATTAGTAAGACATGGTCAAAGTGAATGGAATAAAGAAAATAGATTTACTGGTTGGACTAATGTTAAATTGTCAGAGCAAGGAATAGAAGAAGCTAAAGAAGCAGGAATAAAATTAAAAGAAAGTGGTTATAATTTCGATAAGGCTTACACATCATATTTGATGAGAGCACAAGATACATTAAAATATATACTTGAAGAGTTAAATGAAACAGATATAGCAATTACAGAATCATGGAGATTAAATGAAAGACATTATGGTGCACTTCAAGGATTAAATAAGGCAGAAACAGCAAAGAAATATGGTGATGAGCAAGTACACATATGGAGAAGGAGTACTGATACTAGACCACCAGCACTTGATGAATCTGATGAAAGATATCCAGGAAATGATCCTATATATAGTAAATTAAGTAAGGAAGAATTACCTAAAACAGAGAATTTAAATGATACAATAAAAAGAGTTATACCAATATGGGAAGATGAAATATATAAGGATATGAAAGATGGTAAGAAAGTAATAGTTGTTGCACATGGAAATAGTTTAAGGGGATTAGTTAAATATATAAAGAATTTAAATGAAGAAGAAACAATAAATTTAGAAATACCAACAGGAAAACCATTAGTTATTGAACTTGATGATAATTTAAGATATATTAATGATTATTATATATAATATTATAATATAGATACATAGTTAAATAAATAATAGTCAAATAAATAATAGTTAAATAAAAAAGCTCAAATTGTGGGCTTTTTTTCATGCTATTAATACATAGTCGATGTTCACAATAACTATTCACTGAATTAAAAATTGAAATGCTATTACTAAAAAATAAAATGATAGTTATTTAGATTAAAATAAAGAAATAATTGTAATAGTTAATACTTAATATTTAAATATTAGCAATTGAAAAGTTTCTCACTATCTCATCTCGTTTTATCTTATCTTATTTTAACTTTAACTTTAACTTTTATTTTATAATTATTTAATTTTATACAATTTTAATATTTTAAAATTATATTATGCGATCATATTACAATTTAAATTATATAATTATATATTAGATATATTAGATATAATTGATAGAAGTCTTATTATAAAATTAATCTGTTGAATTTTATTTTCTATTATTATTTGCTATATAAAATTATTTATTGTTTTATTAAGCATATAAATATTGTTTTGGTGATTTTATAAAATCTAAGCTAACTTAACTTAACTTAGTACTGTATTTAGATTCAAATTTAGTAAATATTTGCTCATTTTAAATTTTAATTTAAGAATTTGTAATAAAATTATATAAGAAAAATAAATTGAAATATTAACGTGAACGCTTTAACCAATGAAAAATAAAAGATTGAAAGTCTGAAAAATCAAGGATTTTATTATTTATATAAAGTTAAAATATAAATACAAAATTCATAAATAAAATATAATAGTATATATTAGTTTACATAATACATATACTGTTTATTATTATATTTTAACCTTGACAATTATTGTACTTTTAGATATACTTATTTAGTATAAATATGCAATATAAATAGAAGGAGGAATCAAATGAAAAGAACATTTCAACCTAAAAAAAGACAAAGATCAAAAGAACATGGTTTTAGAAAAAGAATGTCTACTTCAAATGGTAGAAAAGTAATAAAGTCTAGAAGACAAAAAGGTAGAAAAAGATTATCTGCATAAAGATAAAGAGATATTATGAAAAAAAATAAAACAATAAAAAAGAACTACTATATAAGAAGGATTATACATAAAGGTAAAAAAACTAAAAACGATTTATATTTAGTATCATATTTTAGGAATAAATATGAATGGAATAGAATAGGAATTGCAGTTAGTAAAAAGCTAGGAAATGCTGTAGTTAGAAATAAACAGAAAAGATTAGTGAGGGAAGCTGTAAGACTTTTAGATAAATATAATAAAAAAGGATATGACGTTATAATTAAAGTTAATAATAACTCTAAAAATTTAGATATGGCATATTCAAGATTAAAAGATGCATATAGTAAATTAGGAATATATGAAGAAGATATTAATTAAAATAATTAAATTTTACCAAAGAGAAATATCTCCAATTATAAGTCAAAAAGGTACAGCATGTAAATATAGACCGACTTGTTCTCAGTATGCAATAGAAGCAATTGAAAAACATGGATCTATAAAAGGAATTTTTATGGCTATATGGAGAATAATAAGATGTAATCCTTTTTCAAAGGGTGGTTACGATCCAGTGAAATGAGGAAAATATGGCGTCAATTTTTGAATTTTTTGCAAGAGTACTAGGTTATGTACTTAATTGGTTGTACTTACTTACAAATAATTATGGATTTGCGATCTTGCTTTTAACAATATTAATCGCGCTAGTTATGATACCAGTAGATATTAAAAATAGAAAAATAAACAAGCAAAGTGCAAAACTTAGTAAAATACAAAAAGAAATAGAAGAAAAATACAAAGGAAATAGAGAAAAAATAAATAGTGAAATGATGAAAGAAATGAAAAAGCAAGGAATAAATCCTTTAGCTTCATGTTCAGGATGTTTGATTTCATTATTGCAACTATTTATTATGATATCAATTTTTTACTTGGTAGGAAGTCCTCTTACATATGTAAAGAAATTACCAAAAGAAGAAATAAATAAATATTATATAGAAGCTGTTGAAAAAACATATAGTGAAAAATATGGTGAAAGTATTGATTTAAATAAATTAAAAGAAGAACAATCTAATAATAATGAACAAAAAGATCCTAAAAATGAAGAAAAACCTGAAGAACAAGAAAAAGGCAAGGATCAAAAAGATGAAATTTCAAACGAAGAAAAATTAAAAAGAGTTAAAGAAATAGAAAGCAAGTTTGGAACAAATGGAAGAGAGATGTTTATTATCCGCAAATTAGATAATGAAAAAGTTAATATGAATTTAGATTTCTTAGGAATCGACTTATCTAAAACACCAAGAGATACAGTGTCAAATATGAAGGATGCTTTTAGCAAAAATGGAATAAAAGTTTTAATTATACCAATAGGTTATATTATCCTTTCATTTATAAATGTTGGAATAATGCAAAAAAGATTAGAAGAACAAACTAAGGAAGCTAAAGAAGAAGTAAATACAGATAATACAATGAAATCTAAATATAAAAGTGATCTTTCAGAAGATAGTGAAAAATTAAATCAAGAAGATATGCAAGATATAATGATGTCTAGCAACAAAACAATGAGATATATAATGCCAGTTATGATATTTAGTATAACAATGATTACACCAATAGCAATAGCACTATATTGGTTACTAAGCACAGCTTTTGATATGATTAAAAATAAAGTTGTAGATGATGTAATTGAAAAAGAAAATATAGAAGAAAAGGTGTAAGTACTATGAGTGAAAAATATGAATTTAGTGGAATAACAAAAGAAGATGCAATAAGAAATGCAGAAGAAGAATTAAAAATAGATAAAGAAGCTTTAGATGTTGTAGTAAAAGATACATCAAAAGGTAAAACAATGTTTAGTATACTTGATACATCAAGAGTAACAATAGAAGTTACGGTAAAAAAAGATAAAGTAAGGAATAATAGGTTTAAAAAAGAAAACGTTGAAAAAGCTAAAGAAAATTTAAAAGAGTTTTTAGATAATCTTAAGAAAATGTATTCTGAGGATAAATTTGAATATGATATATATGAAGATGGAAGAAAATTATACGTAAACATAGATAATACTAAAAATGCTATTTGGATTGGATATAAAGGAAAAATTTTAGAATCAATGCAAAGAGTATTACAAGAAATTGGTACAAATGATTTTAAGTCTAATGTAAGAGTATATTTAAATATAGGTAATTATAAAGAAGAAAGAAAAAGACAGTTGTATAAAATAGCGGATAATGCTATAAAATCAGTTGATAATAAAAAAGAAGAAGATTTAAAACCAATGAATTCATATGAAAGAAAATTAATACATGATTATCTTAATGAATTAGGATATGAAACATATAGTGTAGGCGAAGAACCTAATAGGCATATAAAGGTTAAACCTAATAATTAGTAAAATTGAAATATGGCAAAGCAATTATATAGCTTTGCCATATTTTATCAAAAGGAGAAAAAATGGATACAATTGCAGCAATATCAACAGCACCTGGAATGGGTGGAATTGGTATAGTTAGAATAAGTGGAGATGAAGCATTTAAAATATTACTTAAAATTTTTAAATCTAATAAGGTTAAAAAAATAGAAGATATAGTTGCAAATACTATAATATATGGACATATATATGATAAAGATGAAGTTGTAGATGAAGTTATGGTATCATTTTTTAAAAACCCACATAGCTATACAAGAGAAGATATATGTGAAATAAATACTCACGGTGGAACTATTGTAATGAAAAAGATATTAAAATTAGTTATTGATAACGGTGCCAGAATGGCTGAAAGTGGTGAGTTTACTAAAAGGGCTTTCTTAAATGGAAGAATAGATCTTACACAAGTTGAATCAATATCAAGTATTTTAACAGCTAAAAGTGAATCAGAGCTTATGATATCAAATGAATTATTAAAAGGAAGGCTTTTAGATAAAATTAAAAAAGTAAAAGCAAAATTGATGGATGTACTTATGCATATTGAAGTATCAATAGATTATCCAGAATATGATACAGATGAAAAGACAAAAGAAGAAATAGGTGAAGCAATACACTTTGCAAAAAAAGAAATATGCTCACTTGAAAATAATTTTGATATAGGTAAAAAAATAAAAGATGGTATAAATGTTTCAATAATTGGAAGACCTAATGCTGGTAAATCGTCGCTTTTAAATATGATATTAGATGATGAAAGGGCAATAGTTACAGATATTGAAGGAACAACAAGAGACAGTATTGAAGAAACTATAAATATAGATGGATTTCCAATTAACATAATTGATACTGCAGGAATTAGAAAAACAGATGAAATAGTTGAAAAAATAGGAATAGATAGAGCAATTAAAATTGCAAATGACAGTGATGTAGTAATTGCAATAATTGATGTATCTAGAGAATTAAATGAAGATGATAAGATGATTTTAGATCTAGTATCTAAAAAAGACAGTATAATAATTCTAAATAAGATGGATCTTGAAAAGAAAGTAGATATAGAAAAGCTAGAAAAAGAATTCGAAGATATAGTAAAAGTATCTATCATTAATAATGAAGGCCTAGATGAAATAATAGATATGTTAAGAAAAAGAGTAAACAAAGTAAAAGAAACTAAAACAAACGATATTATAATAATACACGAAAGACAAAAAGAAATAATAAAAGAAACTATAAAAGAAATTGAAGAAACAGAAAAACAATTTGAAATCTTACCGGTAGATATGCTTTCAGAATATATAACTGGAATAATTTCTAAACTAAATGAGTTAACTGGTGAAGATGTAAGGGAAGAGTTATTAAGTGAAATCTTTTCTAATTTCTGTTTAGGAAAATAGTAAAGAAGGTAAATATGTATAATTTAGGAAAATATGATGTAGCAGTAGTAGGAGCAGGGCATGCAGGAATAGAAGCAGCCCTTGCTTCAGCACGTCTTGGAAAAAAGACATTAATATTTAGCATAAGTTTAGAGTGCATAGGTAATATGCCATGTAATCCAAGTGTTGGTGGACCTTCTAAAGGACACTTAATAAGAGAAATAGATGCATTAGGTGGTGAAATAGGTAAAGCTGCAGATAAAAATGCAATATCTATTAGAATGCTAAATGAATCAAAGGGACCTGCAGTACAATCACTAAGAGCACAAATTGATAGAAAAAGATATCAAGAATATATGAAATATGCTTTAGAAAATGAAGAAAATATATATCTTAAACAAGCAGAAATTGTTGATATACTTGTAGAAGATAATAAGGTTAAAGGTGTTGTTACAAATCTTGGCGGTGTATATTATGTAGACTCTGTAATACTTGCAACTGGAACATACTTAAAAGGAAAAATATATATAGGGGATAATGTTTTAGAATCAGGACCAGATGGTGTTGCACCAGCAAATAAGTTATCTCAAAAATTAAAAGATCTAGGAATAGTACTACAAAGATTTAAAACAGGTACACCTGCAAGAGTTAATGCAAGAAGTATAGATTATAGTAAAACAGAAAAACAAGCAAATAGTGATAATATTATGCCATTTTCATTTGAAACAGAAAAGCCAATTGAAAACAAGATATATTGTTATCTTTCACATACAAATAGTAAAACACATGAAGTTATAAATAAAAATTTGGATAAGTCACCATTATATTCTGGAAATATAGAAGGAGTTGGACCAAGATATTGTCCTTCAATAGAAGATAAGGTGGTAAGATTTAAAGATAAAGAAAGACATCAATTATTTTTAGAACCTATGGGGCTTTACACAAATGAAGTATATGTACAAGGAATGAGTTCATCTCTTCCTGAAGAAGTACAAATAGAATTCTATAAGACTATTGCAGGACTTGAAAATGCAGAATTTACTAGACCAGCATATGCAATAGAATATGATTGTTTAGAGCCATATGAATTAAAATCAAGCTTAGAGCTTAAAAAGGTAGAAGGATTATATGGTGCTGGTCAAATAAATGGAACTTCAGGATATGAAGAAGCAGCGGCTCAAGGTATAATTGCAGGAATAAATGCAGCAAGAAAGTTAGATGGAAAAGAGCCAATAATATTATCTAGAAGTGATGCATATATTGGTGTTTTAATAGACGATATTGTAACTAAAAGTACAAAAGAGCCATATAGAATGCTTACATCTAGGGCAGAATATAGGCTACTTTTAAGACAAGACAATGCTGACTATAGGTTAACAGAACTAGGACATAAGATAGGATTAATATCTGAAGAAAGATATAATAAGTTTAAAGAAAAATGGAATCATATAAATGAAGAAATAGAGGAGTTAAAGGCATCAAAAATTGTTGCAAATGATAATGTGAATGAATACTTATTAAGCAAAAATACTACTGGTATTACACATAATCAATATGCTTATGACATGTTAAAAAGAACAGAACTTAATTATGATGATATAATAAATCTTATAAAACTTTCTAGAAATGAAAACAAGCAAAACAAAAAAGAAGAAGAAAATAAAGAAAAATTAGAAAAAACTAAATTAACTCAAATAGAAAAAAGTGAAGTTGAAATTATAGTTAAATTTGATGGATATATTAAAATGCAGGAAAAGCAAGTAGAAAGAGCAAAGAAAATGGAAAAAAAGAAGATTCCAGAAAACTTTAATTATGATGATATGCAAGGAATTAGACTTGAAGCAAAAGAAAAATTAAAAAAATATCTTCCAGAAAATATTGCACAAGCTTCAAGAATATCTGGAATTTCACCTGCAGACATTTCTGTACTATTACTATATTTAGAAACATATAATAGAAAAAAAGATTAGTAAGTGCTAAAAGTGCAGAGGAAATAAGGAAAAAAGAAAATAATATAGATATTATAAAATAAAATGGATATAAAAGGGAAAATAAAGTAAAATGGAATATAATGACTTTCATAATAAATTAGAAGAAGATTTAATAAAATATGATATACCATATGATAAAAAAACTATAAAAGAAGATTCTAAGAAATTGTATGAATACATGATATATATACTAAAAACGAACGAATATATTAACTTAACTGCTATAAAAGATTCAGAAACTTTTTTTAAAAAACATATAATTGATTCACTATATATTTTGAAGTATATAGATGAAATATTAGAAAATGAAAAAGACAGTAGTACATCATTTTTAGATATAGGTACAGGGGGTGGCTTTCCGCTTGTCCCTATATATATAATGAAAAATTATAACTCATTTGGACTAGATAGCGTACTTAAAAAATTAAAAGTTATTGCAGACAAAGAAGATATAAATATAATACATGGTAGAGCAGAAATATTAGCACATGATGAAAAATATAGAGAAAAGTTTGACTTAGTTACATCAAGAGCATTATCTTCTTTAAAAAATGTTATAGAATATTCTAGCGGATTTGTTAAATGCGGAAAGTATGTAATACTTATGAGAGGTAAAAAAGAAAAGATAGATAAGGAAATACAAGATATTATTAAGAAGTGTTCATTTGAATTAGTTAAGCAAGAAGAGTATGAATTATATGGAGAGTCGAGATCTGTAGTTATATTAAAAAAGGCAAATAAGCTAAATAAAAATCTTCCTAATAAGAATTCTAAACATTACAAATCTAAAGTAGTTAAATAATAATAAATATATATTTAATAAATAATGAATTGACTAAACTTAAAAATTATATAATAATATATATATAATATGAATGGAGGCAATAATATATGGCAAAAGTTATAGCAGTTACAAATCAAAAAGGTGGAGTAGGTAAG
>QWBY01001995.1_pt1 | contig 12347 bp, 13 predicted proteins | sample 1972471 | NCBI WGS metagenome assembly QWBY01 (sample SAMN09866722, study PRJNA288562) | Human gut metagenome isolate term6_stool, whole genome shotgun sequencing... | reverse complement strand
GCTAGTGTATAGTCATAGGTTCTGTAATCTCCCATTACTCCTACTGATTTATTATCTGTTAGAACTGCAAAGTATTGGCTTATTTCTTCTCTATCCATGGATTTTTCTAATTCTTCTCTAAAAATTTTATCTGCATCTCTTAGGATATCTAATTTTTCTTTTGTTATTTCTCCCATTATTCTTATGGCTAGTCCTGGTCCTGGGAATGGTTGTCTATCTACTAAATAATCTGCAAGTCCTAGTTCTCTTCCTAGTTTTCTTACTTCGTCTTTGAAAAGCATTCTAAGTGGTTCTATTAGTTCTTTAAAGTCTACTACATCAGGTAGTCCTCCCACATTATGATGAGATTTTATTACTGCTCCTCCAAGTCCTGATTCTATTACGTCAGGATAAATTGTTCCTTGTGCCAAGAAGTCTACAGATTTTATTTTTCTTCCTTCTTCTTCAAAGACTCTTATAAATTCTTCCCCAATTATTTTTCTTTTTCTTTCTGGGTCTGTTACTTTCTTTAATCTATTTAAAAATCTTTCTTCTGCATCTATTCTTATAAATTTCATGCCTGAGTTTTTAAAGGCTTCTTCTACTTCGTCCCCTTCATTTTTTCTCATAAGTCCATGGTCTACAAAGATACATGTCAGATTTTCTCCTATTGCTTTTGATACTAAGGCTGCTGTTACTGATGAGTCTACTCCTCCTGATAGAGCTAGGAGGACTTTTCCTTTTCCTACTTTTTTTCTTATGTCTTCTATTGCTATTTTGGCATAATTTTTCATAGTCCAATTTTGTTCTTCGTGGCATATGTTTAATAGGAAATTTTTAAGCATTTCTTTTCCATGTATTGTATGATTTACTTCTGGATGAAATTGAAATCCGTATAGGTTTTTACTTGTGTTTTCCATTGCTGCCACTGGACAATTTTTTGATTCTGCTATTATTTCAAATCCTTCAGGTAGTTCTTCTACTCTGTCATTGTGGCTCATCCAAACTGATTCTTCTTCATTTAAGTTTTCAAAAATTACAGATTCTTTTGTAATTATTTTTGTTTTTCCAAATTCTCTTTGGCTTGTTCCTATTACCTTTCCGCCTAAGGTATGTGCCATTAGTTGCATTCCATAGCAAAGTCCAAGTATGGGTTTATTTAATTCGAAAATTTCTTTTTCTATTTGAGGGGAATTTTCTTCATATACTGATGAAGGTCCTCCTGTGAATATTATTCCTTTTACTTTTTCATCTTTTGCTTTTTCTAATGCATTTTTGTAGGAAATTACTTCGCAATATATATTTAATTCACGTACTCTTCTTGCAATAAGTTCTTTATATTGACCTCCAAAGTCAACTACTAAAATCATGTACATTCCCTCCCAAATTATTTATTTTATTTTATAATAAATCTCTTAAAATTACCACTACTGTATTTAGCAAAAAATTTAGGGAAGCTATAAACTTCCCTAATAATTGAGTTATTTATTTATCATAAAGTATCAAAATTAAAATCAACCTTATCATACTTTACTGGTTCCTTTTCTTCTTCCTTAGAAATAATGTCTTTTACCTTCATCAATCTTGTTATATTAGCTCTTTCACTTTCATCAAGTTTAGCTCTTATATATTTTATAGTGTCTTTTAGATCAGGTATAGTTTTATATTCTAGTGCATTTACTCTACGCCTTGTTTTTTCAATTTCATCAGCCATAAGTTGTGAGGCTTTTTCTTTTTGGGCGAGTAAAAGGAGCCTATCCATTACTGTTTTTAATTTATCTATGGCACTATCAAGGTCTGATGTTGTCATTATATAACCATATGGATATTTTCTAGCATGTTGTGAGGTTTTCTCCACAATGAATTCCATCTTAGGAATCTCTACACTCATAACATTTTCTTTTGAGATTTTTACCATAGTTTTTATTGAGGGTAATACTATGGATTCCTCAAGCATTTCTGGACTCATAAGGGCTGAAGCCATAAGAAAATCTGAAAAACAATCGTGTAGTTCTTTTTCCACCTCAACTCTTAATTTTTTATTTTCTTTTATTAAATCAATAAACTGTCTCATAAGCTCATCTTGTTTATCTTTTAAAAGTTTATGGCCTCTTGTTGCTGTTAAGAGTCTTTTTTTAAGAGTTGTTTGAGTCATTCTTGTGGGATTAACTTTTAATATAGTCATATTATCCGCCTACTTTTTTCTTTTTTCCTTGTCATTTGATTATTGCAAATCACATGGACTCTTGTTTTTTCTTTATTCTTATTCTTCTTCTTTTAAGTCCTCTTCTTTTTCACCTAAATATTTTTCAATTAACTTATCGTCAATTCTCTTTAGTTCTCCTCTCGGAATTATATCTAATAATTTCCAACCTAGGTCTAGGGTTTCTTCTATATTTCTGTTTGTTTCAAAGCCTTGAGATACATAATTTTTTTCAAATTCATCTGCAAATTTTGCAAAAGCCTTGTCTGATTTTGTAAGGGCAGTTTCTCCTAAAATTGCAGAAAGTTCCTTAGCAGATTTACCTGAAGTGTATGCTGCATAAATTTGATTCATCGTATCTGCATGGTCTTCTCTTGTTTTTCCTTGACCTATTCCCTTGTCCTTAAGTCTTGATAGGGATGGAATTACATTTATAGGAGGTTCTAAACCTTGTTTATATAATTCTTGAGATAAAATAATTTGACCTTCTGTTATATATCCTGTTAAGTCTGGTATTGGGTGAGTTATATCTCCCTCAGGCATTGTTAAGATTGGAATTTGTGTTATTGAGCCTTTGCGACCCTTAATTCTTCCAGCTCTTTCATAAAGTCCTGCCAAATCGGTATATAAATATCCTGGATATCCACGTCGACCTGGTACTTCTTTTCTTGCAGCTGAAACTTCTCTTAAAGCTTCTGCATAATTAGTCATATCAGTCATAAGAACTAAAACGTGCATATCTAATTCAAATGCCAAATATTCAGCACAGGTTAGAGCCATTTTTGGAGTAGCTAATCTTTCAATTGCGGGGTCATCAGCTAGGTTCATAAATAATACAGACCTATCTATTGCTCCTGTTTTTGTCAAGTCATCAATAAAATATTGAGCTTCTTCAAAAGTTATTCCCATAGCTGTAAATACTACAGCAAAATTACCACCACTTAATACTTTTGCTTGTCTTGCAATCTGAGCTGCAAGTTGGTTGTGGGGAAGACCTGCTAGTGAAAATATAGGAAGTTTTTGTCCACGCACTAGGGTATTTAACCCATCAATAGATGAAATTCCTGTTTGAATAAATTCTTCCGGATAATCACGGCTTACAGGATTTATTGGAGTTCCATTTATATCTATTTTTTTCTTAGCTATAATTTTTGGACCGTTATCTATAGGATTTCCTAGACCATCAAAAACACGCCCTATCATATCAGGACTTACGCCAAGCTCAAGTGGTTTTCCTAAAAATCTAACTTTGGTTCTTGTAAGATTTATTCCGCTGGAGCCTTCAAAAATTTGTACCATTGCCTTGTCCTCATCAATTTCAATTACACGGCCACGTCTTTTTTCTCCAGTTTGTAATTCTATATCTACTAATTCTTCGTAGTTAACTCCCCCAACGCCTTCAACAACCATTAGAGGTCCCACAACTTCAGCTATTGAGTTATATTCCTTAAGCATCTTCTTCGGTACCTCCTCTTTCTAATGATTTCATTTCTTTTGCTATTTCCTCTTGCAAAGAATCTATATTTGAAATATTTTCTTCAGCTATATATTTCATTCTTGCTATCTTATCAATGACAGGAGATTCTTCAATCTCTTTTAGATAAGCTCCTTTTTCTAAAGCTTTTAATCCTGCATCATAGAATTTTAATATAGTATCAAGCATTTTATATTGTTTATTTAATGAGCAGTAGGTATCAATGTCATTGAAGGCATTTTGTTGCAAAAAGTCTTCACGCAAAGATTTTGTGATGTCAAGCTTTAGTTGGTCCCCATCTGATAAGGTATCTCTACCAACTAATCTTACTATTTCAAGAAGTGATGATTCTTCTTGCAAAAGTCCTATTGCTCTTCTCCTATGCTTTGAAAAATTCTTATCTATGTTTTCATCTAAATATTTATCTACCTTATCTTGATATAAGGAGTAAGAATCAATCCAATTTATCGCTGGGAAGTGACGTTGATATGAAAGGTCATAATCAAGTTTCCAGAATATTTTTACAATACGCAAAGTGTTTTGAGTTACTGGTTCTGAAATATCTCCTCCAGGAGGTGATACTGCACCTATAACTGATAAGGCTCCTTCCCTTTCATCAGTTCCTAAACACCTTACACGTCCTGCCCTTTCATAAAATTGTGCAATTCTTGATGATAAATAGGCTGGATAACCTTCATCACCAGGCATTTCTTCCAAACGTCCACTCATTTCACGAAGAGCTTCTGCCCAACGTGATGTAGAATCTGCCATCATTGCTACTGAATATCCCATATCTCTAAAATATTCAGAAATTGTTATTCCCGTATAAATACTTGCTTCACGGGCTGCAACAGGCATATTTGATGTGTTGGCGATTAAAACTGTTCTTTTCATTATAGATTCCCCAGTTTTTTGGTCAATCAATTCAGGAAATTCCATAAGTACATCTGTCATTTCATTACCACGTTCGCCACATCCTACATAAACTACAACTTGAGCATCTGCCCATTTTGCAAGTTGATGTTGTACTACAGTTTTACCACTTCCAAAGGGACCTGGTATAGCTGCAGTTCCTCCCTTTGTAATCGGGAAAAATGTATCTATTACTCTTTGTCCTGTAATTAAAGGAGCCCTAGGATCAATTTTTTCTCTGTAAGGTCTGCCTCTTCTTACTGGCCAGCGTTGAATCATATTTAATTCTTTATCTCCATTTTCAGTTTCTAAAATTGCTATAGTATCAGCAACTGTGAAAATGCCTGATTTAATTTCTTTTACCTTACCTTTTACTCCATAAGGAACCATGATTTTGTGGGTTATTACTGAAGTTTCCTCAACTGTACCCAAGATATCGCCAGCACCTAATATATCTCCAACTTTAGCTTGAGGTTTAAATTCCCACTTTTTTTCTCTATCTAGATGTTCAAAAGTTCCCCCTCTTACTAAGAAATCACCATTTGAATTTTTCAAAGCTTCAAGAGGTCTTTGAATACCATCAAACATCTGCTCTAAAAGTCCGGGGCCTAATTCTACTGATAAAGGAGAACCTATTGATACAACTTCATCTCCCGGCCCAATTCCTGTAGTTTCTTCATAAACTTGAATAGAGGCCCTATCTCCTCTCATTTCAATAATTTCACCAATTAATTTATCTTTAGAAACTTCCACTACGTCATAAACATTGGCATCTTTCATACCATCTGCTACAACAAGTGGACCAGATACTTTTAATATTTTACCTTTACTTCTCATTGCCCCTCCTTACAATATATTAGCACCAACGGCCTTTTCAACATTTTTATTAAGATTATTAATCCCTATACCTAAAGTACCTTGATTAGAAGGAATTAAAATGATGGCAGGGATAATTTTTTCATCATATCTTTTAATTGTAGCTGGTATTTTAGCTGCAAGCTGTTCTGTAATGAAAATTACTCCATAATCTTTTCGAGAAAGTTTATCCACAATATCTCTTGTTTCTTCTTTTTCATAGGCAATAAAAACATCAATACCTAAAGCCATAAATGCAAGAACAGAATCCTTATCTCCTATAACTGCAATTTTATACATAAGTATCACGTAACCTTTCTCTAATAAATTCACTTGACAAGCCATTTTGTTTAGCTACAAAAATTATTCTTAAATTTCTAAGTTCAATTTCTTTAGCTATAACATGAGCAAAAATAACTTCGGGTCCATAGGTGATTTTTTTTGCATTTTTTATCAAATCTACCATTTCATTATCTACTAAAAGTTCAAAACGAGATAAAGACCTTCCCTTTCCAAAAAATTCAGTTCCCTGTTTTACATATTTATAGATATTTGAATATTTGAAAAGTTTACTATCAGGCTCAATTTTAGTATTTAAGTAGTTATAAAAATTATCCTTATAAATATTTCCACCATCAATTAAAATGTCTGTCAAAAACTCCAAGTCAGCACCTTCAGCATTAGCTCTCATTAAAGACCTTATATTTTTGAAATCTATTGTATCTTTTACATAAGAATAAAATATGTCTTCATCTGCCTCATCTGCAAGTTTCAAAAGAGATTTAAAATAGCATCTATCGAGGTTAATATCAATATCTGATGGTCTTTTTGTTTTTTCATATAGTCTTATAGTTTCTTTAACTTCTCTTAAGTATTCATTTTTAGATGAGGTGTTTTCTTGTAAAAGTTTTCTCAATCCAAAAATGTCAAGATTACCCAAAGGTACATAAAGATGAGATAAATCTTCTTTTTTTACATATTCTTTTGCCATCACCTTTAAATTATGGTAATAATATTTTACGACAGTAAAATCTATAGGTATGTTTGAAGGGCTAATCTCATACATTTCTTTATAAAACCTTAAAAGTTCTTGAGAAAGAGCTTTTTCATAATCAGTATCTTTTTCTAACTTTGATATAGAAGTTTGATAAATTGTGTCATTAAGCATCCTCAAAGCATCTTTTAGACTAGGAGCATCTGCTAATCTCAAGAAAAATTGATGGCTAAGTAATCTTTTTTCTAAAACACGAATCCAAGAAGAACTTTGGATAAACTTACTTCTATCCATCTACTCACCTACTTTTTAAAAAGTTCATCTGATATCAAAGGCATAAGGTCCTCTCTCATAGAATCCACTATGCTGGAAAAATCACCATTATAAATCAAATTGCCCTTCTTAACAAGAAAACCACTTTCTATAAATTCTGATGAAATATTTAAATCCAAATCTGATTTTTTAATATCTTCATAATATTTTTTTGGAATTTTAACTTCATCTTTTGAGGTCAAATTTAAATTTTTTGTCGAAGCCTTTAAATATTTTATAAAATCTTCAGAAGTCAAATCGTTAAGTTCATCTTTTACCAAATTAAGAACTCTCTCAATAATTTCTTCTCTAGCAAGAAGGATAATATCCCTGGCTTTTAAATTAGCTGTAGAATTTGCCTTTTCAATAATTGATTTACTTTCTTCATCTGACTTTGTAAGAATTCTTTTTTTAATTTCTAAAGCCTCTTCGGTCTTTTCGCCTATAATAGCTTCTTTCTTTTTATCTGCTTGGTTTTCTATGTTTTTTGCCCTTTCTTTTGCTTCATCAGTAATTTTTTTAATAATATTATCTATTCCGGGCATAAATACCTCCTAGGCTCTAAATAGTATGAAGAATGCAGTTGCAAAGGCTAGAATTGCATAAAGTTCTACCATTACTGCATAAATTATACCTTTTGTTTGTTGTTCTTCATTCTTTGCTAAAATATTAAGACCTGCAACTGAAACTTTACCTTGAGCTATAGCTGAGCATAGTCCTCCAAGACCAATTACTCCACCAGAAACCATATACATAAAACCACTTTGTGCTGCAAGGTCTGGGCTTATTTTAAAAAGAATAAAAAGTCCAATTACAAAACCATAAAGTCCTTGAGTACCAGGTAACAACTGAAGCACAAGAGATTTACCGAATTTTTCCGGTTCTTCAATTACAATTCCTGCTGCTGCTTCACCTGCAAGACCAACTCCAATAGCTGAACCTACTCCAGCTAATGCTACTGCCAAAAAAACTCCCAAAGATGCCAGGCAAAGACCTGGGTATTGTGTAAATAATTCTTTCATATTCTCCTCCTAATTAGTCTATATTAAAATATTTTGAATCTTCTACCATTTTTTTGAAGGGGACTCCTCCACCTTCATAAAATTTGTTAAACATTTCTACATATGTCAATCTTGCTGTATGAACATAAGCTGATAAGTAGCATAAAAAACAATTAAATGCTTGAAATACTAAAAATATTACTATTGCAAATAATTTTCCTATTATAGAACTTCCAAAAAGCATACCGGCAATCATATTTACTGCAAGACCTATAAATGAACCACTCAAAACAAGTGCCATAAGTCTTAAATATGAAACAAAATCGCCTATATAAGAGCTTATTCCATAAAGAGCATAAACTCCCCATCCAAACTTTGCTAGGGTTGTTTTTTCACTCCTACCTCCTGTAAGAACTATTCCTACCATTGCAATAATCATCGCATAAAACAAAATTTTTACAACAATTGGATTCATGGAAACTGCTTTTGATAGACCAAATCCAATTGCTCCAATAAGTGCCATATACCATAAGCCTACATCATAAAAAGCATCTTTTGGTTTATTATCACGAATATCCATATATGCTTTTATGCCAAGTGCAAAAAATATATGAACTCCTCCTAAAAGCAAAGATAACATAAGCATTTCCATAATATCTTCTGCTGGATTTATAAGTGTTGGTAGAGGAATAATTCCTCCGAAAAATGAGCCAAATACCAATCCAAATATCATAGCTGAAATACTTAGATAATTAAAGAAGGTCATAAATCTTTTTGTAGCTTTATCGAGATTAAAAAACCTTAGAGCTAGTAAACTTCCAATAAATACTAAGAGTCCATATCCTAAATCACCAATCATTATTCCTGCAAATATAAAATAAAATGGTGCAAAAAAAGGTGTTGGATCTATTTCATTGTATTTTGGCATTGAATACATTTCTGTAAGCATCTCAAAAGGACCAACAAATTTATTATTTTTTAACATAATTGGCACTTCATGAGAATTCCTATCGGCTTCTTTTTTATATAAATAGTAATCATCACCGCAAATTAATTGAATAGCATCTTCAAAAGATTTTAAAAATTTACTTGGTACATAGCCCTCTATCAAGTCTAAGTTTTTAGTTCTCAAAAACTTTTCTGATGAAATAACTTTAAGTTTTTCATTGGACTGATATTCATAATATATTTTAAAATCATCAAGATATTTCAAATAGTTTTTTAACTCTTTATTCAAAGTATCTATAGAGTTTAAATTTTTTGATTTTCTTTCACGCAAACAATTAATATTTTCATTAATTGTGCCTTTTTCCTTGAAATTAACCAAGGTAAAGCCCATTTTTCTAAAAGCATCAATAACATCCTCATCATCAGATTTATGACAAATAATTAAATAATATGCATAATTCTTATCTGTATGTAGAACATTAAAATAAACTGAATCATTTTCCTTTAAAAGCTCTTCAAAATTTTCCTTATATCTTTGAGGAATTGTCCCCAAATAAATTTTTGAAAATTTTGTTAATTTTAAATCTTCCAAGGGAAGGTCTATTGCCTTATAGGGCAAAAGTTCACTCACCTTATTTAAAATTTCCTGATTCTCGGCTTCTTTTTTTTCAATCTCATCTATTATTGATGAGATTTCCTTATATATTTGCGAAAAGTTAAATTTTCTTGCCCTATTTTTAATTTCCTCATAGGTAAAATGTTTTTTTCCCTCTTTTAAAGCTTCTAGGGCAGGTTTTTTATCTTCTATTTTTTCAAGCCTTTCGATTACATATTTGGATTTATTTAAATAGTCATCTATATCTATAAGCTCCTCTGATCTTGAAACTGCACTTAAATCTTCTTTTGAAAAGTCATTTCCCGTATCAACCAGATGCACATATTTAAACTTTTGTAATTCCTTTAAAAGGCTTTCCCTTTTCTCCTTAAAGGCTAGAAGATAAAATTTACTCATATCAACTATTGCCATTCTATCACGACCTTTTCTACAATCGATTTCACAACTTTTTTCAAAGAGCCCTCATCAACGTTTTTTATTTTTTCTGCTTCTTTTTTAGCATTTTCAACAATAGGGGTTGAGTCCTCTTTTCCTTTTTGTAAAGCTTCTTGTCTTTTTGAACTAGCTTCTTCCTTTGCTTTTTCAATTGTAGTTTTATATATTTCTTCCGCCTCAATTTCTGCATTTTCAACAACTTTTTTAGCATTCTTTTTAGCTTTTTCAACAATCAAAGAAGCCTCCTCTTCAGCTTTTTTAACTTGAGAAATTGCATCAACTGACATAAAATCACCCCCAAATCTATAATAGATTTTATAAATCTATTATATCATCAATCTAGATAAAGTTTTAGTGTTTTTCAATAATTTTCTTTTAGTTATTAATCACATTAGACAATTATAATTTAAGTGGTTATAATATTAATAAGGAGGAGCATATGAAAAAGTTTTTTATTATTTTAATTATCATTTCAACCCTGGTTGCCTGTGGCAAAAATCAAAATACTACAGAAAATCAAAACGATAAAAATAAAACCAATGTAAAGCAATCAACGCAAATTTCTGTTCCTGAGTCTAAAAAATTAACTTTTAATGAATTTAATTTTGATACTATAGATATTGATGGCAATAGAATAAAATCCAATGATTTTTACAAGGATTCAAAAATAAATGCTTTAATTATTTGGGCTACTTATGGGAATGACTGTAAGGATACTCTTGTAAGTATAAATAATCTTTCTAAAAATTATGATGAAAAAGATTTAAAAGTTTCGGCTTTTATTCTTGACACTTCCGCTGATACATCAACAAATATAGAAGAGGCTCAAAATATAATTAAAGAAAATAATTTGAATTTTAAAAATCTTTTGCCAAATCCAACAACAGAAGATGCATTAAAAACTGTAGAAAAAATTCCTTTACTCCTAATAATGGATTCACAAGGAAAAATTTTAAATGCTTATGAAGGAAACTTATCTCAAGAAGTTATGCAAAAGATTATTGATGACCATTTAAAAAAATAAACAAAAAATCTGAGAGGATGATAAATTTTATCTTCTCAGATTTTTTTATTATAAAATTTATATATTTAGTTATTTCCTGATAATTTTTTATATCTTTCTATATTTGAATCATTTAAAAATTCATAGGCTGAATTAATTTTTTGGAATTTTTCAGTAGCCCCTTCTTCCTTATTTATATCCGGATGGTATTTTTTTGCCATCTTTCTATATTGAAGCTTAACTTCATATTTATCTGCACTGTAATTTACTCCCAAGGTGTCACAGGCATCCTCATATTGCTTTTTAAAATTTAGACCCATACTCGGTCCGTAGGAATTATCTCTATAATTTCCTTGGTTTTCTCCATAATTACCATAATTATATGAGCCTGACTGAGCATTTCTAAAAAAGTCTTCAAAATCATCAAAAGTTGTCCAGGTAAATCCTCCAGTGAAATTTTCAAACCTTCTGTTCCATTCCTCTTCCTCTTGTTTTCTTCTCTCTTCTTCTCTTTTTAACCTTTCTTTTTCAAGTTTATCAATGTATTCTCTTGAGTAAGATGAAAAATCCTTATGACCATAATTTTTGCCAAGTAAATAATAATCAGCCCTATCATAAAAATATTCAGTTGCCACATAATGCAGATATTTTAAATAAGATAGGGAAATTTTACCTAAAAATGGTACTATAACTATAAGTACAATTAAAGTAAAAAGAAAAGGATTAAGTATTACCCCATATAAAAAATAAGGATTAAAAATAAAAACTAAAAATAGACAACCACCCATTGAAATAAGAAGGCCAATGGCATGTCTTATAGTTGAAAATATATCTACAAGAAAATTCACTAGGCTTATAACAATTTTCAAAAATACGTCAATTATAGTGCCTAGTCCCTTATAAAAATATCCTTTAATCTTCATAGTCTTTCCACCTTTTCCTATAATCTTCCATAAATTCCTCATCTTCTATCTCTAAATCATAATTTCTAGCCAAAAATTCCAAATGATGAGTAAATTCATGAAAAAGAACATGACGTAATTTATCTTTTAAATCTTCCCTGTCTAAATATCCATACATTAAATAAACTGAACCGTACTCTTCAGACAAAGTTATACCCCCGTTCAAATGCTCAAAGGCATAAGAAGGCAGCTCCTCGCATATTTCATCTAAAAGTTCATTTACTTCGTCAATTCTTTCTAAAGAAACCATAATTACCTCATTTCTATTTTAATTATACAGAAAATTTTTAAAATAAAAAAGTTTTTCACTAAAATTTCCTATTCCTTAGAAACTATTTGTGTAAATGTCGTATATGATTTTTAAAATTTATATTTGATAATGTTCACTTCTAGTTTGACAAAAGATTTCACGTATCATATAATCCTTCTCATAAGGAGTGATTATATGAAAAGATTAAAAAGTATTTTTTTTGTTGTTTTAAGTTTTCTTATTGTAGCTACAACTACAATACCCATTTATGCTTTTGAGAAAGACATAGTTATTGATAATTCTAAATATGTAAGAAGTTACTCCCATACTATTTATTACTAAATTTTATTATGTTAGAAAATTATTCAGCATATATCCATCCTATTGAATTATCCTATATTTT
>QWBY01001889.1_pt1 | contig 12378 bp, 5 predicted proteins | sample 1972471 | NCBI WGS metagenome assembly QWBY01 (sample SAMN09866722, study PRJNA288562) | Human gut metagenome isolate term6_stool, whole genome shotgun sequencing... | reverse complement strand
CTCATCGGAGTCGAAGCCGGAGGGGTAGTAGAAGGTAGCCTCCCGACCTCCCTCCGGGGTGGCTATCCAGCTGTCGAAGCGCTGCTCTCCCTCGTGCAGAACAATCATTCGTCCGCCTCTGGGAAGATCTCCATAGGCATCCAGACCGCTTACTCGTCCGTAGCCGAGGGTGACACCGTCTCGGATCGCCAGGGCGTCATTGGCATGGTCGTGTCCACAGAAGACCCCCATTACGCCACCTAAGTCAAGCAGTGTGCTGAAGAGTCCGCTATTTAGTGTGGAGGAGGAGATGCCCTCGTTTGTCTGCCCCTTCTCCTGATCCTTTATCACCTCATACTCCGGTATGGGAATGTGGAAGAAGAGCATGGATGGGATCACGTCCCTGCCACTCTCAGAGATGGTCTGGGCATGAACTCTCCTGAGCCAGTCGATCTGATCAAAGTGGATGTGGTCATAGTGACTGATAAACTGGTCTCTGTAGTACTGTCCCGAGTCTAGAAGGTAGAGTAGGGCAGCGATCTCCCCACCGGAGGAACTCTCGATGCGGATCTCTTGATTGCCCTCGCCTGCGATCTCTCTTGGTCCCCTTAGGCTGACGCAGTAGGGAGCTCCCTCGAGGAGGTCATATATGGAGTCCTTGGAGATCACCTCAGCATCGTGATTGCCGAGTAGAACGCCGTAAGGCTGTTTCTCCTCCTCAAAGAATCGAGTGAGGGTCCTCCAGCCCTCTGCCGCGGGACGCTCAGTGATGACATCACCGGTCAGCAGGACTAGATCCGGTCGCTCAGAGCGGATCACCTCCCGGAGAACCTCGTAGGTGCGTGGGGTATTGACTGAGGTAGGGTCGATGTGGAGGTCGGTAAACTGTGCTATACGAAAGGTGCTGTCGGCTCTGAAGCGTAGCACTCCGCGGTGGTCCTGCGCCGATAGGGAGCTCAAGCACAGGAGTAATAGGATGATGGATGTAAGTAGTCGCTTCATGGTCTGGCAGTCTCGTGGGTGCAGCGCTCGGAGAGTCCGAGGAGGTGCATGACCTTATGGTAGATCTCGGTATTGTGGTAGATGCCGGTGAAGTAGTCTGATGACGGACCATAGAGGTATATCGGTACCAGCACGCCGCTGTGCCCGCCGGTGGAGAAGTTTCCCTCCACTTCGCCCTTCTCCTCATCTCCACCGAGGACGGTGAGTCCTCCGGTCTCGTGGTCCGCTGTGACAATGACGAGCGTCTCGCCATTCTCTTCGGCCCACTTCATGACCGCTCCGATAGCGCGATCGAAGTCCGCCGTCTCCTGCATTAGCAAGTCGAGGTCGTTGGTGTGACCATAGTCGTCCAACTGAGAGCCCTCGATCATCAGGAAGAAGCCCTCAGGAGTCTGCTTCGCCAAGTGATCAAGTGCAAGACGTGAGGCGTCGGAGAGTAGTTCTCCCCGCTCCAGTGGCACAGGTACGTCCTTCTCCGCATAGACACATAGCTCGCGGCCGGAGGAACTCTTTTCGCCTGCAGCGAAGTCCTTAAGGCTACGGGTGACACGATACCCCTTCTCCTTCATCTCTTGGAAAATATTGCGTCCATCTGGTCTGTCGGCAAAGACCTTTGCCCCACCGCCCATGATGAGATCGCAATGGCTGTCGGGGAATTGCCCGATGATCTCATAGGGTGCCTCTCGCTCTGAGCTGTGGGCGAGGAAGGCGGCCGGGGTAGCATCGTAAAGACGACAGGTGCTGATCACGCCGGTGCCGAGTCCGGCGCTGTGCGCGTAGTCGATGATGGTGGCGTAGGGTCGATCGAGACTATCCACGGCGAGTGTGTGGTAGCGAGCCTTATGCCCTGTACTCATCGCGGTGGCGGCTGCGGCGGAGTCGGTCACGAGCTTGTCGAGTGCTGTGGTGATGACCAGTCCGGTGGCCTGAGCATTGGAGAGATTGATGTGTCCCTTATTTACGGTGCGGAGAGCAGCAATATGTGCTAAGCTCATGCCGTCGCCGATCATCAGGACGACGTTGCGTACCTTGGTCCCCCCCACAGGGCGGACTGTTACGGTCTCGTAGGTAGAGGGCAGGGTGACGGTCTGGCGGCTCGGCTCCTGTGCCGTTGCAGTGAGACCGATGAGGAGCAGGATTATAAGGAGGTGCTTAGATATGACTTTCATGGATCATTAGTGCTTGAGGGTGGGTGTAGTGTAGTCGGTCTCTCCGCGTCGGCGGTACTCCAGTCGGAGCCCCTTTCCCTCAGCACCCTGCCAGTAGAGTAGGGTGAAGGGGTGTAGTCCGCGACTGAGTGCGGCCTTGCCGGTAGATGAGACGAAGGCGTGCGAGCCGTCATTGAGGACGATCGGTCGGTCGTGGATACGTAGGACGGAGCCATCATCGGAGGTGAGACGAAACTCGTAGACATCGGTCTCCGGTACATCAATATATCCTGTAAAGATTAACGCAAAGAGATCTTCGCGGTCTCGCATCTCTATCGAGGGCTGATCGGAGACACCGCGCCCTATGATAGGAAGTGCGGCGATCTGATCCGTACGCTCAACCGATCCAGCGTGGAGCGTCCAGCTGGCACCATCGGCAACAGAGGTGACCTCCATCGCCGGGGCATACTCAGCCCTTGTGGCGATGAGCGTCGTGGTGGGCGAGGGATCTAGACCTTCTTTCTCGGCAGTAGCCCGGAGGGTCGTGTTGCGAGTGAGGATGATGGGGGTGCCGGTGTACTCCTTTTTCTCCCCCTCATCAATGGTGTAATGGATCGTCGCTCCGGGGGTGGCTGTGGCTAAGCTCACGCTCACCTGGTCGTGGAAGAGGGTGATGTCGTCCGAGCTGTAGACCGGCGACACGAAGTCCTTACGAGTCATGCTGAAGGGTTTCTCCTCCACTCGGAAGTCATCTACAGGTTTGTCGGAGAGCGCAAAAGCGAGTGTGCCTCCCTGAGCGAGCTCCTCTGTGGTGACGAAGAGGCGGTGCAGCTCCTTCCCGTTCAGGCTGATGGATCGGATATAGGGATACTCTGCAGGATCCTTGTCTGTGGTAATGGTGAGCTCGCCCTTTGGAAGTGTCAGGGTCACCTCCCGGAAGCGGGGGGTGGTGATCTGGAGCTCTCCGCTAGCCGGTGTCACCGGATAGAGACCGAGGGCAGTGAAGAGGTACCATGCAGACATCTGACCGCAGTCCTCATTGCCACTGATCCCCTCCGGAGTGTCAAGGTACAGTTCATCTAGTATCTGACGCGTCAGCTCCTGGGTGCGGGAGGGGCGACCCAGGTAATTGTAAAGGTAGGCGAGGTGATGGCTCGGCTCATTGCCATGAGCATACTGCCCGATAAGACCGGTGATGTCCTGGAGGTCTCCAGCCGGTGTGGTGTCACTGAAGAGATTGTCAAGAGCGTCTAGCATCTCCTCTACTCCACCGTGGAGAGCAATCATCCCCTCCACATCGTGCATGGGTGCAAATCGGTACTGCCAGCCATTGGCTTCGGTGTAGTCCTTGCTTACCTCGTAAGGGTCAAAGTCGGCTCCCCAAGATCCGTCCTCGTGACGTCCGCGGAAAAACTTGGTGCTTCCGTCGAAGAGGTGGATGTAACTGTGAGCTCGCCTGTAGTAGGTGTCTGCAATCTCTTTCTCCCCGAGTGCATCCGCCATCCGAGCGATGCACCAGTCATCATAAGCGTACTCGAGGGTGCAGGAGACGGACTCGTTGTGCGTATTGGCGGGAATGAATCCCAGTCTGGTGTAGGCATCGGAGCCTTTCTTGTTGATATTTGAGGACTTGATCATAGCCTCAAGTACCTCCATCGGGTCGAGGTCGCCAAGCTGTCCGCTGAGGTAGGCATCAGCCAGTACGGAGACGGCGTGGTAACCGATCATGGTGCGGGTCTCTCCACTATAGAGCGGCCAGATGGGAAGCTCGCCCTGCTCACGGTACATCTGCATCATGGATCGGCACAGATCAGGCACCACTTCCGGGTAGAGCAGAGCGAGGAGAGGATGCTCCGCACGGAAGGTGTCCCAGAGCGACAGAGTGGAGTAACTCACACCGGAGCCCCTGTGAATCTCATCGTCCATACCCCGATAGCTTCCGTCGGCATCACTTGTTCTATTCGGCGCTACGAGGGAGTGGTAGAGGGCGGTGTAGAGGCAGGTGAGATCCTCCTTGTTCCCCTCTTTTACCTTTACCTTAGAGAGCAGGTCATTCCACTGCTTCTCTGTGCTGGCACAGACCTGGTCGAATGTCTTGCCGGACCGTGAGAGTTCCGCGTTGAGATTAGTCTCAGCTGCTTCCATTGATGTCTGTGAGAGCCCGACAAAGATCTCCACAACGCCGTCTTCCCCCGCATCCAGAGACAGTAACGCACGGATGGAGTCGCCCTGAGCGATCGGTCCATTGACTTCTTCTCCATTCAGGAAAAGGTTGGTCTCTCGAATCGGACGGCTAAGCTTGGCGGCAAAGTAAACGTGCTGTCCAGGCACCCAGCCGTTGGTGATCGTGTAGCCCCTCAGCGTACTATCTGAGGTCTGCTCCAGTCCGCTTTCCACGATCTCATCCCCTTTGATATTCACTAAGTCGATCAGCAGCGAGGTCTCTCCGGAGTCCTTAGGATAAGTGTAGCGATGGACGCCCATGAGGGATCCGGCTGTAAGCTCAGCGCGGATACCATTGTCCAGCTCCACACTGTAGTAGCCTGCATGTGCGCTCTCGCGGTCGTTGCTGAAACCGACCTTGGGCAAGCGTTCGTCATCGATGTGGCCAGCGTAGCTCTTGCTGTCTGTAATGGGGAGGAAGATTACGTCCCCGAGGTCGCTGCATCCGGTGCCGGAGAGGTGGGTGTGAGCAAAGCCGTAGAGCGAGTCGTCATCGTAATGGTATCCGGCGCATGCATCCCAGCCCTCCCACCGTGTCTCAGGGCTCAGCTGAACCATTCCCAGCGGAGCAGTAGCGCCTGGGAATGTGTGTCCGTGATATCCGGTCCCGATGAATGGGTCGACCATCTCATAGAGCTTGGTCGGATCGGTAGTCATCAGTTCCTCTCCCCGACCGTTACCACAGGCGTAGAGCAGTGGCAGAGTGAGGAGTAGCCCGAGCTGTAGGGTTAGTTTATTCTTCATATCTTGGAGTTTTGTTTCTTACAAAGCGTAATGATCGCCCGAGCCTCAGGCATCCCGGCAAAGTCCATAAAGTAGATCCCTCCCGGGAGCGAGGTCCTCTCTCGGAGAAGACGGTAGGCGAAAGGATTGATCTCCTCCGCCACAGCCTCAGGAGTTAGGTCACCTGTCCCGCTGAGGTAGGCGATCATCCAGTGGTCAGGCATCGTCTCGGCAAGGTCCAGTACCTCGCTGAGAGCTGATTTCTTATCACGCATCCCGATGGTGTCGCAGACCATATACTTGTCCTCTACTATTAGGTCAAGAGTCCCGCCGCAGGGATTGACTAAGCGAGCCACAAAGGTGGTGTCGTCCTGAAATCCATCAAAGTAGGGCATACAAACATCGTCGCCTATCCTCGTACGAAGCAGGATGAGCAGTTTCCCTCGAACCTCCGAGACCTTCGTTGCCGGCGTGAGCTCGCCTCTATAGAGGAGCCGTGCCACCTCCGGTCTCTCCAGAGCACGCAGGAGCGAGAGACTGTAGGCCCCCATCTCCTCCTGCGAGTGGTGGTCGTCATCTTCCTTCCGGAGTGACAAGATAACGAATTCGTCCGGATGGGCGGTGAGAAACTGAGTAAAAAGAGGCAGAACATCCTCGGTGAACTCGAGCCCAAGCGACTCCTTGCCATGATAAAGGTCCAGACGTCCTGAACCATCATAGCGGTCGACGAGCCGGAGGTCAAAGGCACGGACTCCGACCTCTAACTGCTCCTCCAGCGTCAGGTCCTGGCACCGAAGCTGGGGCGAAGCGTCGTAGGCCGCCGCATCGTGCGCCCCGATGATCGCCCTGTCGATCAGCCGCTCGCTCTGTCTCGCTGTGCCACAGCCCAGCACCGCGAGCACCGCCACGACTGATAGTAGTATCCTCTTCATACTTTATAAGATAAGGAGACATCGAGGAGATGAGCGTGGCTCATGTCCATCGATGTCTCCTTATTGAAAATCAGTTAGTTTAGATTGATGCCATTACTGCCCATAGCCGGGATTCTGCTTCAGCAGACCATTGGAGTTGCGTACGACTTCACTTGGATAGGGGAAGGCAATCATATAGTCCTGATAGGGCTTAGCATCCTTGTAGTCCTCGTAAGGTCCGACGGTGAAGGGGGACTCGGGATCGCTTCGATCAGCGTAGTGTCGGACGCTCGGATGGCTATTAAGCTCCTTCTCCGCCAGAGCTTTGATCTCGGGTGCCCCGCTAAGGTGCCACCGCTTGAGATCATATAGGTGGTCAGTAAACTCAAAGGCAAGCTCCACGCGACGCTCATGATAGAGGTCAGCCCAGGTAGCCGGGCCACTGATAGGAGTGACACGAGCTCTCGTCCTAAGAGCATTGATGTCCTTGGCTGCTGTGACTCCATTTCCCTTCACCAGATTGGCCTCCGCACGGAAGAGTATCAGCTCCGCAAAGCGTATGATCGGGAAGTTGATCTTCGTGGTCATAAAGTTACCATTAGGATTGACATAGTTGCCCTCATAGGCATCCTTGTGCTTAAAGGCATCCATGTACTTATTGATCATAAATCCTGACTCAATGTCGCTCTGAGAGTAGAAGCGACGCTCCTCTCCGAAAAACGTGAAGGGCTGATTGTACTCGAGGATCGAGGTGACGAGACGGTCATTCCCCTCACCATCCTTCAGCATCTCCTCATAGATGTCGAGGGAGGGCTTATTCTGGCCCCAGCCGTTGTACTTACCCCAAGCTTTATTCTCCAGGACTACTCCCGGGAACTTTATGCCGCCACCACGTACACCTCCTGTGGAGGCAAAGGTCCAGACATATTCAGGACCCCAGAACTTGCTGAAGTCACTAGCGAAATTGTCGGCAAAGCGTGGTGCAAGTCCGCGTCCGTACTCGCTCTCTAGGCGATCCACAAGCTGAATAACGATATCCCACTTGCTCTTGTCCCAGGCTGCCCAGTATGCATAGACCTTTGCTTCAAGACCAAGGGCTGCAGCCTGATGGGCTCTGCCTCGATCCTCAGGACCATAGGTCTCAAATCTTGGCAGGTACTCCATAGCGTGCTCAAGGTCTTCGATGATGAGACGATAATTCTCCATCACAGACTCTCTCTGGGGAGGGATAGTGCCATCGTACTCGCCCTCGAGCTCCTCATACTTGATGAAGGGAAAGCCCTGCTTGTCTGAGCCGTAGCGGTAAGCCATATAGAAGTGGCAGAAGGCACGCATGAAATAGGCCTCACCAAGAGAGCGGCGCTCGATGTCGGAGAGTTTAGTCTCCTTCTCTTTGTCTAGAAGACCATCTACAACCCAATTGGCGCGAGCTATCGTGGGGACCAGTCGACCCCAGACATTTCTCAGTGGCTCTTCGTCTCCGGTGTATTCGAACGTGGCGAGTGTATTGTAGCCTCGTGTACGACCCCAGACGATATCATTGGCAGCACCCTGCTCCCAGAAGAGCTCTCGCCCAAATCCGTCCTCCTGATGGACGTCCGCATAGAGTCCCTTGACGATCTGGATGGCCTGGCCATCGTTTTGGAAGTAGTTGTTAGTCGTCGGGGTGCCCTCGGGCTTGACATCGAGGAAGTCCTGGCAACCAGTGAGGCCGAGGGTCAGTGTGCCTGCGGCGATCAGTGCAGTGAGTATATACTGTTTCATAGTCGATGTGTCAGTCTATTGAAGAAGATCAGTAGGAGATCTTGACTCCGAAGGAGAAGATCCTGGAGACGGGATAGGTCATGGCATCCCAGCCACCGACCTCAGGGTCCATACCTGTGTACTTGGTAAGGGTAAGAAGGTTCTCGCCACTGAAGAAGCAGGAGAGGCTACTCTGACGATCGCTCAAGTGATCCCATCTCCGGACCAGGTTCGTGAGGTCGTAGGAGATAGTGATGTTCTTCAGACGAAGGTAAGAAGCATCCTCAAGGTAGTAGTCGGAGGGTCTGGAGAAGTTTCCATTGGGATCCGTCTTGGAGAGGCGGGGTGTCTTGGAGGAGCTGTTCTCCGGAGTCCAAGCATCCATTATGCGTCTGTCACGATTGAAGCTTCCTTCCACGTCACTCATGGTCATGTACTTAGCGACGTGCAGAGCCTTAGCGCCTGCGACGCCCTGTAGCATCATGCTGCAGCTGAAGTCTCCGTACGTGAAGCCCAGAGTGGAGGCGAAGGTGAAGTCAGGCATGGCACTCCCCATGTACTCCCTATCCTCATCTGTTAACTTGCCATCGCCGTTCTTGTCGACAAATTTCAGGTCGCCTGCAACCGCGTTGGGCTGGATCCGCTCGCCATCCTTGGTATAGGCAGCAGCATCAGCATCGGTCTGGAATATGCCATCGGTACGATAGAGCCAGAAGGATCCAAGAGGCTGACCCTCTGCAGTCTGCATCATAGGGGGGATATTGCGAAATCCTGAGTTACCATTGAACCACACACCCGGAGTGCCATCCTCGTTCTTAACACCGATGTTGGTCACTTCGTTATGAAGATAGGAGAAGTTGGCAGATACGAAGTAGGAGAACTTGTCGCTGATGTGATCTCTCCAGCTAGCCTCCACCTCGACACCGCGATTGCTTACCTCACCTTGGTTGATCAGCTTGGGATCAAGTCCGATGGTGGAGGGCCAATTCATCGTCTGCTGCTGGATCAAGTTGAAGGTCCTCTTGTCGAAGTAGTCGATAGAGAGAGCCAGGCGCTCACGGAAGAGGGAGAGATCAAGACCGAGGTCAAACTGCTCAGAGGTCTCCCATGTCAGCTCTGGATTGATTGCGCGGCTAAACTTGTAGAACGTATTGTACTGCTCCTGTGTCTCAGGCCCGTAGATGGCGCCCTCATCCCAGAAGGTCTCGCTGAGCGTGGGACTGGAGTAATTCATCGGGATAGAGCCAAGGTTGCCGATGCGACCCCATGAAGCACGGATCTTCAGTAGGCTGATGAAGTCACTCTTCTGGAAGAAGTCCTCTTGAGAAATCTTCCATGCTGCAGTTGCAGCGGGGAAGTCTCCATACTTCTTGCCTTCTGGAAGACGACCGGCATAGTCACGACGCCAAGAGGCGGTCGCAAAGTAGCGATCATCGTAAGAGTAGGATATACGTCCGATAATAGACATATTAGCATCAGGTCCACTGAGCCAGTCAGAGGCGTTGGTGTCCTTCGTGTTTTTGAAGTACTGCAGGTTGGCGACCTCATCGCTGAAGTTTGAGTCACTCTTTCCCTCCAGACCTCGTCCGACAAAGTGATTGGCAGTCGTCGAGGCTAGGAGTCCAAGATTATGCTTGTTGTCGAACGTCCTATTGTAGTTCAGCGTATTCTCTGTCTTCCAGCTATTGTCCTGGGTTGCACTCTCTACTAAGACATTACTCTCATTCGGCTTACCAGGCTCATCAGTCATTGGACGGAACATCTTATAGTAAGAGTTGCCGAGACTGTACGTAAAGCGTGAGGTGAAGTCCAGCCCCTCAATGAAGTTACCGACCTTCAGTGTGGTCGTGGTCCAGAGGTCTGAGTACTTATTGAAGAGGTTTTCGTGTGTTAGGAGGCGGACAGGATTGACTACATCTCCATGTGCATCAGCAAAGTTGCTCCCATACTTGGCTACATAGGCAGGATCCTCTGTGGTGGTACCAGCGTAGGTGCCATCAATAGGATTGTATACTTCAGCGCTTGATGGCATATATATGGCGGATAGGATGGCACCCGTGTATCCACTACTGGTATCAGATGAGCGCCCTGTGGTGTACTGCCAGCTCAGATCTTCGCTAATTGTGATGTACTTATTTAGCTGGAAGTCTCCTGTGTATCGTACACCATACTTCTTGCTGTAGGTATTGATGAGGATACCATTATTGTCCTCGTAGGAGAAGGAGAGACGGTTGGAGGATTTGTCACCACCGACGTTGAGAGCTACATTATGTCTCTGGTAGGGGGCCAGGCGGAAGATCTCCTTCATCCAGTCCGTACGTGTCGTCCCGATCCATGGGTTCTTCTCGACACTCCAGCTATTGGGCAGAGCGATGCCTGCATTGGCATAGGAGAGCTGGCGCATCCTCACCTGCTCCTCTGCGGTCAGAGGCTTGGGGAGATTGTATGCCTGGCTGAAGCCGTAGGATCCGTCGTAGCTGAGTGAGGGCTCGCCCTTCTTCCCCTTCTTGGTGGTCACAAGGATGACACCACCGGCACCTGACTGAGCTCCGTAGATAGCTGCGGAGGCGGCGTCCTTCAGGACCGTGATGGTCTCGATGTCATTGACACTATTGATCGGTGCACCGGGGATGCCGTCTACGACCCAGAGGACGTTGTCGCCATTCTGTGATCCCTGACCGCGGATGACGATATTAGGCATACCAGTTGGGTCTCCACCATTATTGCTCACCGTGACGCCAGCCAGCTGTCCCTGCAGCATGCTTGTCGCAGAGGTGACGGGACGGGTCGCCAGCTCCTCCGTATTGTCAATCACACCGACGGAGGCAGAGAGGTCCTGCTTCCTTGCGTTGACTCCATACCCGAGGACAACAAGCTCGTCAAGCGCCTGAGCGTCCTCCCGGAGTGTGATCTTGAGGTCCGAGACAGACTTCTCGACCTTGTACTCATAGGTCTTGTAGCCTATGAATGAGAAGTGTAGCGTCGCCCCTACGGGTGCGCTGATGGTGAAGTGACCCTCACCATTGGTGTAGGTGCCGTTTGTCGTCCCGGCGACGATGACTGTCACCCCGGGAAATGCTTGCTGTAGGGCATCATCATAGACCGTCCCGCTCACCTTGACATCCGACTGTGCTCTCGCGGGGAGTATGGAGCCCAGCGATATAGTCAGAGTCATGAGCAGTACTGCCCAGCCCTTTAGAGAGGTCTTAAGGTTCATATTACCGACTCTAGTTGTTTGTAGATGTATTTTTAATTAAAAGTTCGTCCTCCGATCGTAGAAAGAGATATTAGTCTCCTCACACTGCGCCAAAGGTAGTGGTTCGTTGTGGCAAACTGGCTGCATTTTGACGACATTAGTGTTACATTCTTTCTTTTACGCAGAGTCTTTTCCTTGTCTGTATGCGCTCGTATGGATGTAATGCGTTGTTATATAGTTTATAATGTGAGTGTTTGTTGCCGTGTGTTAGTGAAATGATATTTGCGGAATAATGTCTTCTATTTGCGTCGATCATGTTTTTGGATAGATGTGAGGAGGGCTGGACTACCGGACGACTTGAGCGGTAGGTGGCAGAGTTGCTGTTGTAGAGCCGCTTCCTGGAGGGGATTTTTATTACCGGTATTAGTCGCGACTATTACCGCTATTGGAGATCACTAATACCGGTATTAGTGATGACTCTTATCGGTAAGAGGATTTGCCCGCTTTTTCTCCCGGGATTGTGGACACGATAGGGCGGCGATATGTGGCGAGTGACAGGATGGCGTGGAACCTTTTGCCTAGAGGGGGTGTTAGAAAAAGCAGAACAATTTGTACCTTTGAGACGAACTTAAACGATTTACACAACACTTTAATCTTGCGTTATGACAAAGTACGACTTTGACAAGGTCATCGACCGACATGGGACCAGCTGTATGAAGTATGACGGCTACGGTCACTTCGAGAGCGAGTACGAGGATATCCTTCCTCTCTGGATCGCTGATATGGACTTCGCTACGCCCTCCTTTGTGGGCGATGCAGTCCGTAAGCGTCTAGAGCACCCGGTGCTGGGGTATACCTTCCCGCCGGATCGCTACTTCGAGGCTATCCAGAGCTGGTTTGAGAAGCGATATGGCTTCCGCCCCGCCAAGGAGGAGATCTCATACACACCCGGTGTGGTCTCCGGGTACTACAAGCTGATCCAGTGCTTCTCGCACGAGGGTGACGGGATCACGATCCTTCCACCGGTCTACTATCCCTTTGCCAACGTCATCCGCGGGAGCAACCGTAAGCTGGTGGAGGCGCCTCTGCTGGTACGTGACGAGCGCTTCTATATCGACTGGGATCGACTGGATGAGGCTCTCTCTCAGTCCAAGATGCTGCTCTTCTGTCACCCGCACAATCCGGGTGGGCGTGTGTGGAGCGATGAGGAGCTAAAGCGTGTGGCTCATATGGCACATGAGCATGGTGTGCTCATCATGAGTGATGAGATCCATGCTGACCTGAGCTACAGAGGCGTGCAGCATCACCCCTTCCCCTCGATCTCCGACGAGGCTCGCGAGATCACGATGTCGCTGATGGCTCCGTCCAAGGTCTTCAATATGCCCGGAGTGATCGGCTCACACTACTATATCCCCAATAAGGAGCTGCGGGAGAAGGCCTTTGCTTACATGCT
>QWBY01001886.1_pt1 | contig 12391 bp, 11 predicted proteins | sample 1972471 | NCBI WGS metagenome assembly QWBY01 (sample SAMN09866722, study PRJNA288562) | Human gut metagenome isolate term6_stool, whole genome shotgun sequencing... | reverse complement strand
TCCTTCTAATCTTTTAATGCCACTATCACCAAGTTTTTCAAGTGACATTAATTGTGTTCTAGCAAGTTTTCTAAGTTCCATCATTCTTTCTTTTTGCTCCATACCTTTTCCAATAAGAATCGCATTATAGCTTTCCATATTGGCAAGTACAAGTAACTCATTCAGACTTGCATAGTCTCTGATATTACCTTTTAACTCAGGATTTTCTTCACGCCACTGTTTAGCTCTTTTGTTAAATAAAGCAACATTTAGCATGTCTGCTTCACTTGCATATTTATAAGACAACTGTTCGTTGGTAAGATCTTTTAAGAGATATTCTTTGATTGCGTCTGTATGAATTTTGTAGTTAATCTTAGAGATTTCACGATTAAGGTTCCAACCCAGTGACAATTTTGAATTTTCATCTGATTTAAGTCTTTGATAATCTTTAATTATATAAAGTTCAAATTCTGCAGATATCCATGAAGCAAATTTAAAAGCTATATCTTTATGAGCATATGTGCCACCATATCTACCCAACTTTACAAATAGTCCTACTGCATTAGTGGTTTTCTGCCATTTTTGAGGTGACAAAGTAAAAGCGTTACTACCCGCTTCTTTTAAATACCCCTCGAATTCGAGGGGGTTAAAATCTGGATTATTTAACTGCTCCCAAATGCCAAGATATTCTATTGTATTATAGTTTCGCATCCAATTTGAAACAACTACATTAGGTTCTTCCTTGTTTTTATATTTTGCTATGTCAGTAAGACTTATATAATCGTTTTGAAAGTCTTCAGTATAAATTTGAATAGCAAAGCCTTTTGCTTCAATCGTCTCTTTTTTCACCTTAGACATATGAGTTCCTCCTTTATGCTGATATACTGTTTACAAGATTTATTTTCATAAACCTTTGCGCTATGCTGAGATTGCGCGAAATGGAGCTTTGAATCAAGCTTGGCCGTACAAATGTACTCGGAGCATTGCACATCGAAAAGTGTAAAATCACTATTTCTATTATCTTCACAATTTTGCAGAGCAAAGAAGAACCTCACCCATTTACAAAGCTTCGCTTTGAATGGGTCCCGAGAACCTTGGTGCAAGACACTTGAGCTGGATTGGACGATGTGGACTGACGAGGCAAGCGGAATGTATAGTCATACCTGAGCATTGCCGAGGAGGGAACGAGTTCAAGGGCTCGTTTGAATGTGAAATTAACTAAAGTCCTAGGTTAGGATCCACCTCAAAAGCAAGATCCATCCCACGACATCCATGCACATACTCCAAATACCCTTGCGCAGCTATCATCGCGGCATTATCTGTAGTATACACGGCCTTAGGGTAATACAGTGTAAAGCCATGTGCCTTCTCTTCCTTAATAAGTGCCTCGCGTAAGGCTTTATTGTTCGAGACGCCGCCCGCAAGTACTATCTTGTCATAACCGAGCTCGTCTTTCAAATCGACTGCCTTCTTTGCGAGTACATCGACTGCGGCCTTTTGAAAGGATGCTGCGACGTCGGCCTTATTGACTTCGCGTCCTCTTTGCTCTTCGTTATGAAGGTAGTTAAGAACCGCTGTCTTTAATCCCGAGAAACTAAAGTTGTAGTCGCCCGACTTCATCATAACGCGTGGCAAGTCGATGGCATTTGCATTACCTTCCATAGCGAGTTTTTCTATCTCTGGTCCACCAGGGTAAGGTAGTCCCAAGGCTCTTGCAACCTTGTCAAAGGATTCGCCCGCAGCGTCATCCAAGGTTCTTCCAACTAAGTCATAGTCGTAGTAGTCCTTCATATTAACAAGGTAAGTGTGGCCACCTGAGACAACAAGCGAAACAAAGGGCGGTTTCAGTCCCTCTGTCGTTATGTAGTTTGCTGCGATGTGCCCCTTCATGTGGTTAACAGGAACTAGCGACACGTCCAAGGACATAGCTAGTGCCTTTGCAAAGGACACGCCAACAAGTAGGGCTCCGATCAGTCCCGGTCCCCTCGTTACAGATATAAATTCAATTTCTTCTAAGCCCGTCTTCGCCTCAGCTAGCGCCTTCTCCAGTACAGTCGAGATCGCTTCGATGTGCATCCTTGACGCAATCTCCGGCACCACGCCCCCGAACTCTCTGTGCGTATCTATCTGCGTTGCTATGACATTCGACAAAACTTCCAAGTCGTCCAAGATGGCGATGGATGTCTCGTCGCACGAACTTTCTATAGCTAAATGTTTCACTTTCTCCTCCACATAATCAGCGCATCTTCACCATGGTAATAGTTTTTGCGCCTTGCCTCAATTTTAAAATCATACTTTTCATATAAGCTTATCGCCTTAAAATTGCTTACGCGAACTTCTAAAGCGATGGGTTTTTCTTCCGCTTCCTCAATTGCTTTTGCTAATAGCCTTGCACCAATACCCTGCCCTCTCATATCTTGCGAGACAGCTATGTGCATCAAATCTGCCTCGTCGTAGAGGATCTTGATGTCGACAAAGCCTTGCACGGCTCCCTCTTCATCCACATAGACATAAGCCTTAGAGCTTTCACTTTTTAGCTCACTTTCGACGACGCCCATGCTCCATGCATCGTCCGTACTTTGCAAAATCTCGTATATGGCCTCGGCATCCATAAGCTCAGCTTTTCTAATCACTTCTTGTCTTCCTCAGCTTGCGACGACTTCATGTATATAGGTATCGCGCCGTATCTGTCCTCAGCCTTCATCTCATCCATGTTATCTATAACGTAGTCAAGGACTTCCTTGGCTATGGGTTCGTTCTCTCTATAAACGCCTGCCACAACATTAGCACCAAACTTTTCCTTATATTTTCCATAGAAGTCGCCCGGCATAATGACAGTAGCACTAAGTCCATTTACCATGTCTACAAGCTCATCAAGAGTGTAGATGCGCTCTTCCTTCATCAGTTCAAAATCATCTTCATAGCTATAAAGCGCCGCAAAGGCTCTATCGCGTCTCGCATCAATCGCGGGTATGATGTATTTGAGCCCTTTGTAGCGGTAGCTCATCGCCTTTAGCGAAGACACGGTGTATATGGGCTTATTGTCCTTAAAGCTGAAGGCCTTAATCATGGCCGCGGCTATCCTAAGTCCTGTGAAGGAACCGGGTCCCTTCGATACTGCAAAGGCATCAATCTCGTCCACTTTTAGACCGAAGATGTCCAAAATTTCCTTCGCCATCAGGGCAAGCTTTTCGGAGGCGCTCCTGTCATATGAAACGTTGAACTCGCCTCTCACAACGCCGTCCACTGCAAGCGCCGCGCTTATATATCTACTTGAACTGTCTAAACTTAAAATCTTCATATAACCTCTAATAATCAAAATTCGTTTCTATAATACGACTCTCGCCGTCTTTAGTAAGGCTTATCCTCTTCGCGTCCTTAAACTCTGCTTCTATCGCCTCAGGCCACTCAATTAGGCTCACCGCCTTCTCATCATATAGGTAGTCATCAAGACCTAAGGAGTCTATGTCCATGGACTTTGTGAGTCTATATAAGTCGAAGTGGTATATGGAGGCCTCCTTCGCCTTGTATACGTTCATGATTGCGAAAGTCGGACTTGTCACGTAGTCATCCGAACCGAGCGCCTTAACTATCGCCTTAGTGACGGTCGTCTTGCCGGCACCCATCTCCCCTTTTAAAAGTACAATCTCGCCTAGGTCTATAGTCTTAGCTATGGCCTCAGCGGCGCGCACTGTATCAGAGAGTGTATTTAGTACTTCTCTCATACTAAGCCTCCCTCACGTGATCAAGGTAGGCGTAGATGAACTTGTCGATGTCGCCGTCGATGACCTTTTGCACCTCAAAGTTCTCCACATCTGTCCTGTGATCCTTAACTAGCATATACGGATTAAAGATGTAAGAGCGTATCTGCGAACCCCACGCAATCTGCGAGTAGTCGCCCGTAAGCTCGTCTATGGTCTTCTTGCGCTCCTCTTCCTTAAGCTGCACTAGCTTGCCGTAGAGTATGCGCAGTGCGACTTCCTTGTTCTGCCTTTGACTGCGCTCGTTTTGGCATGTCGCAACAACTCCTGTCGGTATGTGCGTGATGCGCACCGCAGAGTCTGTCGTGTTAACCGATTGACCGCCTGCACCTTGCGAGCGGTAGTAGTCTATCTTTAGATCCTCTTCCATTATATCTATGGCTATGGTCTCGTCGATGTCAGGAAAGACATCAACGGATGCAAAGCTCGTGTGTCTCTTCTTTTGCGAGTCGAAGGGCGATATCCTAACAAGTCTGTGAACCCCGCGCTCCGCCTTCAAAAAGCCATACGCGTAGTCACCTAAGACCTTGAAGTATACACTTCTTATGCCGCCTTCAGTGTCCGCTAGGTAGTCGATGAGCTCCAGCTTGTAGTCATGATGCGCCGCCCACCTCGTATACATGCGGTAGAGCATCTCTGCCCAGTCCTGAGCGTCGGTGCCGCCAGTACCTGCGTGTATGGAGACAACAGCGCCGTTTTTATCATATTCGCCATCAAGTAAGGTCCTCACCTTTAGCTCCTCAAGCGCCATGTCAATCTCTTCTCTCAAAGCGTGCAGAGTGTTGTAGTTATCAGGTCTTTCTTCCTCGTATAGCTCGATGTAGACTTCCATATCCTCAAGCTTGGAGGCTATATCTTCATAGCTATTAAGAGGCGTTGTAATGTCTTTGAGCTCGTCTATCACCTTATCGGCGGCCTCTTTATCGTCCCAAAACGACGGTTCCACCATCTTGGCTTCAAGCTTTTGCTTCTTCTCTTTTAGAGCATCCGCGTCAAAGATAGTCTCCTAATTTTATATATCTCTCTTTAAAATCTGCATAATCTTCTTTATACTCTTGTAAGGTCTTCATTACTCATTCCTTCCGCAACAGTTTTTGTACTTCTTGCCACTTCCGCATGGGCATGGGTCGTTCCTGCCAACCTTCTTAGTCTTTCTAACATATGGCTTCTTCTTCTCGTCAGATCCGTCTCCTTCGAAGCCTTCCTTAATATTCTTATTTTGTTCTTTTCTCTTAACCTTGCTTGGATCTTCAACGTGGAATAAAATTCTTAAAGTATCTTCCTTAATCGCTTCGTTCATAGCCTCGAACATGTCAAAGCCTTCAACAGCGTAGGCTCTCGCAGGGTCCTCTTGCGCCATCGACCTAAGTCCAATACCTTGCTTCAACTGATCCATCGCGTCGATGTGATCCATCCACTTCTCGTCAACAACTTGTAAAAGGACAACCCTTTCAACTTCTCTGAATCTTTCAGGAGTAAATTCCTTTTCCTTCGCTTCGTACTTGTCAAGTGCGCATCTTTCAAGCATCTCTACAAGCTCGTCCTTGTGCACATCATTAACGTTAAGATCCTTCACATCCGCCATGTCTATATCGAAGATGGCCTTTAAGTGCATAAATAAGCTCTTGAAGTCCCACTCAGAAGAGTCCGCCTTCTCGAATGTCATGGTATTAACGAAGCCCTCTATAACGTCCTTAATCATCGAAACGATGTTATCTCTGAAGTCCGCGCCTTCAAGTAACTTCTTTCTTTCAGTGTAGATAACTTCCCTTTGCTTGTTCATTACGTCATCGTACTTTAGTACGTGCTTTCTGATTCCGTAGTTGTTACCTTCGACCTTTCTTTGAGAGGACTCGATTAGCCTTGTTAATATTGGTGACTTGATCGAGTCGCCTTCAGCCATCTTCATCATGTCGATGGCGTTTTTAAATTTGTCGCCGCCAAATAGACGCATCAAATCGTCCTCAGCAGATATATAGAATGTCGATGAACCGGGGTCGCCTTGTCTTCCTGCACGACCACGGAGTTGATTGTCGATACGTCTCGACTCGTGTCTTTCAGTACCGATGATGTGTAGGCCGCCAGATGCCACAACCTTGTTCTTCTCCTCTTGAAGTTCGTTCTTGTACTGTTCAACGAAGTCTTCGTATTCTTTTCTATTCTTAAGAACTTCAGTATCTTTAGTATCCTCGTGAGAATCAACCTGTGCCATCTCTTCTTCAGATAGACCCTTCCTTCTCATCGCTTGCTTAGCCATAAACTCAGGGTTACCGCCTAAGATGATGTCGGTACCACGACCTGCCATGTTAGTTGCGATAGTAACTTGACCCAAACGGCCAGCTTGCGCAACAATCTCCGCTTCCTTGTCGTGGAACTTCGCATTCAAGACCTCGTGCTTGATGCCAGTCTTTTTTAATAGCTTAGATAATTCTTCCGACTTCTCTATGCTGATAGTGCCGACTAGAACCGGTTGTCCAGTCTCGTGCCTCTTCTTTATATCATCAATAACCGCGTTAAACTTCTCAGCTTCAGTTCTGTAGATCTCGTCAGGATTATCCACCCTGATTACAGGCTTGTTAGTTGGAATCTCGATAACATCCATGTGGTAGATGTCTTGGAACTCGTCCTCTTCAGTCTTCGCAGTACCAGTCATACCCGAAAGCTTCTTGTACATTCTAAAGTAGTTTTGGAAAGTGATAGTCGCCAAAGTCTTCGACTCACTTCTAACCTCAAGGCCTTCCTTAGCTTCGATAGCTTGATGAAGACCATCAGAGTAGCGTCTACCAAACATCAAACGGCCAGTAAACTCGTCAACGATGATGATCTCGCCATCCTTCACAACATAGTCCCTGTCCTTCTTCATAAGGCTTCTTGCCTTCATCGCTTGATTGATATGGTGTATGATCTCCATATTCTCAATGTCAGAAAGGTTCTCAACCTTGAAAAACTCCTCAGCCTTCTTAGTTCCAAGCTCTGTTAATAGCACAGATCTGTCCTTTTCATTAACCACGTAGTCCTTAGTTTCGACCTCTTCCACCTCTGGCTTAACAAACCTGTCAAGCGGGTCTACATGCTCATCAGGGTCTTGAATCCTAACAGATAGTCTCGAAACAAAAGTCTTTGCAAGCTCATAAAGGTCAGTCGACTTGTCACCTTGACCAGAAATGATAAGTGGAGTTCTCGCCTCATCTATCAAGATAGAGTCAACTTCGTCCACGATAGCGTAGTTTAGCTCCCTTTGCACCATGTCATCCTTGTAGATAACCATGTTGTCCTTTAGGTAGTCGAAGCCAAACTCGTTGTTAGTTCCGTAAGTGATGTCAGACGCGTAAGCGATCTTTCTATCCGCTTTCGGCATATCGTGAATGATGCAGCCAACAGATAGACCAAGAAACTCAAAGACCTTACCCATCCAGTCCCTGTCACGCTTAGCAAGGTAGTCGTTCACAGTAACAATGTGCACACCCTTGCCCTCAAGCGCATTAAGGTAGGCAGGCATAGTCTCAACCAAAGTCTTACCTTCACCAGTCTTCATTTCAGCGATGCGGCCTTGATGCAAGATGATACCGCCTTCGACTTGCACCCTGTATGGCATCATGCCAAGAACCCTCTTCGAAGCCTCCCTTACAGTTGCAAACGCCTCCGGTAAAATGTCGTCAAGCGTTTCGCCGCCCTTAAGCCTTTCCTTTAATTTATTAGTATTATTCTTTAATTCATCGTCAGATAATCTAGAGTATTCATCCTCCAAAGCCATAACAGCCTCAGTTTGATTTAGATTTTTCTTTATAGCCCTATCAGAAGTAGAGCCAAACAACTTAGAAAATAATCCCATATTTTCACCTTCTTTACATTATTTCACCCTCTATTATAACCGATAATGAGATATTTTTCAAGATAAGTATTAATATTATGACAATGGTAATGGAGTTTCGAAGTACAGCTCGCAAAGTATATATAGGCCCTTGCTATATAGTGAGAAGCTTCCTATATATATACTCGCGTGGTATATAGTGGGGCGCGTGCTATATAGTAGTGAGTGAAGTGTATAGTAGTGAGCGAGGTGTATAGTAGTGAGCGAGGTGTATGGTGAGAGGCGAGGCATAAAAAAAGCAAGTACATAAAGTACTCGCCACATATACCTCACTTGCAGTATATTGCAGATAAAAAAAGAAGGTCCATAGACCTTCTTAATTACTTACACTATTTTGTTTTTTTCTCCACAATTTCTACTCCGCGTGCTATTTCGCAGAGGAAATTTAGCTAGAATAAGACTTCTGTATCAGTAGTTATAGTCTTAGCTCCAACAAGCGTCTTAACAACACTATTATCCTTATTCACAAGTAATTCCTTAGCAAGGATATCACTTAGAGCGCTTTTTACTTCAGCCTCGTTGATTCCAGCTTTAGGATTTTGTATAGATAGAGAATAAGGCTTACCGTTTGCACATTTAAAGCTTATTTGTAATCTTTTCATCATCTCACCTCCTTTCCATAGACTTAGTTAAAATTAAAGATCAGTTACAGAGATCTTTTGAATTTTGTTTACAGGTTTACCTAAAAACGCAGTAAACATCTCACCAAACTTTTTAAGATCCTCATTTGCAGCAGTTTCATTGACATAGTTAACAGTTCTAGAGAACTTTCTCATAACATTGCCTTTGCCAAGTGCTTCAAACGAAACCTTTACAGAAGTTTTAACCATCATCTCACCTCCTTTCATCTCGTAAAGCCTTAAGCCTTACACCCTATATATACTAAAACGAGCCTTCGTTTCCTATCGTGAAAGACTATGATAATAGTGCTAGCGTGCACTTAAGTGTCCAATAATAGATGCGAGTGACCAATATATGCACGCATTCATATATTATGCCCGCGACTCATCATTTGAGAGAGAAGCTGCATATCCTTATACTTAAGATAAGAAAGGAGAGATGCATATGTACATTGATTTTGATAATGCCTGTATTAGATACCAAGAGATGAAGAAAATCGCGCCCAGCGTTTTAGAAAGGCTCATGCCACTTATACTTAGTAGCATCGCGCGCTACTACCCACTTGCAAAAGATAGAGACGACCTCGTGCAAGAGCTCCTAGTCGTAGTCCTAGAAGCCATGCTAGACTTTAGAGAGGGTCACGGAGCACACGCCCTCGCCCTCATCGCCTCGCGCATCAAGTACCACCTGCTTAATAAGTATAAGAAGAAAAACGAAGAGTGCACCCTTGGCGAAGACGCCTTCCTCGTAGAAGACGAAACAAGCATGGACGACTTCGAGGCACTCTTTAGGAAAGACAGCCTTGGTAATATATTTAAAAGCCTCACAGACGAAGAGACCCAGCTCATCTACCTTAGATACTACACCGAGATGAGCTTTGAAGACATAGGCAAAACACTTCACTGCTCCAAAAGCACCGCACACAAGAAAGTCACAGCACTACTAAAAAAGCTTAGACGCAAATTCAAAAAAGAGAACTAAGCATAAAGTATGATTTTTAAGACAATGGCAAATATTTTCAGAAAAAGAAGACATTAGCTATTGACATAGAGTGTCAAGTGGACTATAATAGACTATACCGGTATGGAAATTATGGAGGTAAGAAGATATGAAAGAAAAGAATTTATTAGCACTCGTACCCGGCTACGATAAAGACGGGATCAACACAACAGTCGCCATATACGACGACATCACAGCAGAGAACCTTGGCGTGTCCATAAAGACAGCGATATCGAGGATATTTAGAGAAGGACTCATCGAAGAGAGACTCTACAAAGCGTGGGCGAAAACCGTTACAAAGAAGAAAACCGGACTCGCCGTAGTCGTGGATGGCACCAAACTCGTAGGCATCAAGTGTAGAGAAGTAAGGTCGAGAAACGACGGCTGCATGCTCTACCTAAACAGAGACCTCATCTACGACATAGAAGACAACGCTGTGTATATGAAAGGCCTTGGCAAAGTCAGAGTGCAAAGCAAGAGAAGAACCATCAAGGACAGAATTAAAGACTGTGATCGCATCGAAGATGGCCTCGCAGCAAAGCGCAAGAAAAACGCTTAAAATTGAATATTGAAGAACAAGAGGACGAGAAGTCCTCTTTTTTCATGCAAATAGTTAAGGAAAGATAGTTTTTGAAATAAGAAATGGAAATTGGCATCCTTATTTCAAATTGGGATAATGGTATATGCTAATATGTATAGATAAACATCTGGATCATGTCGCGCGCATTAAAAACCCCTAGCACAGTTCTTTATGGGATAGTACTAGGGGTTTAATTAATGATTAAATTGTTTAAAAGGGGTTTTAAGAGTTTATTGACTAATGCCAAGATCCACCTTCATCGCATGGATAAGCCTATCACGTGCATCGTCAAATAAGTTTATATCCCTGCCAGTCTTAGAGTTTTTGCCGTCAAAGCCAGTCTTGCCTGTCATGTAAGCATCTATAAGTAAATCAAGAAAGTTCTTTAAAGAAGACTTAACATCATCACTTGCGTATATGGCAAACTTTTTATCCTCAAGATAAAGATTGTATAAAGGATAATAATACTTGTCAAAACTCCATTGCAAAGTCTCTAAAAGCTTTAATTTGCTTTCAATTAACTTACTCTTGTCAAGACCAGCTTCACCTTCTCGTGCAGCTTTGCGGAATATAACTAATAGTGTTGACTTTACTTCTTCACTACTAAGATCCTCCTCGCCTATGTCATCAAGATTCGCAACAAGGTCTTTAGGTGCAACATTCATAAATTTACTAGTATACTCGATGATAAGCTCATACATAGCTCCCAAGTTTTCACGGCAGATCCTTTGCTTTTCTCTTAGTAAAAGCTTTTTCTCACTTTTATTAGCAGAAATTTGCGTTAAGACCGCACCCAATATAACAGAAGCTAAAGACATAAAAAACGTAAGAAGCTTGTCAAGCATAGTACAACCCCTTTCCTAATTAATTCGCTTGCTATAGATAATCTACCCTAAGATTAGCTAATGTAAACAAACATATATGTACATAAAAAAGGAAGGTCATACGACCCTCCTCTTTTATTTTAGTTAATTATTAACTATTTAGCTGATTTTACTCCAAGAGTAAATACAACTGCTTCTAAAGTTTGTCCATTGTATTCGAATGTTACCTTATATGCTCCAGCCTTAGTAGTTGCGTCTACAGAAGGTTCAGCAACAACTCCGTTAGGAGTTATAAGTTTAAGCTTAGCTGCTTCAAAGTCTTGGATGTCTGCATATCTGTTAGCTAAAGAAGAATTTGTAGCTGCGATAGCTAATTTTTCTTTAACGAATGCTAATACATCATCTTCATTTACATTGTAAGTTACGACGCCTGCAGCTTCTACTGGGTAGATAGCGTCTATAGTGTATCTTGGAGCAAGTTCTTTGATAGCTGTTTCAACAGCCTTAGCTTCTTCAGCAGCTGTTAATACTTTTGCTACGTTCTCAGCTGTTACTGGCTTAGATGCTACAGCTGCGTTAGCATCATATTCATATGAAGGCTTTCCTGGTGTAGGAGCAGCTGGTGAATCATATACTACAGTAGTAGTAAACTTAGGAGCTGCATAAGCAACTGTTGCTTTAATGTTAGCATTAATCATTTTCTTAGCCTTTAGGTCTTTGTTCATTGCATTAACAAGTGCATCAACCTTTGCTTGGAAGTAAGCTTGTTCTTGACCAGTTTTTGCTGATGGAACATAAACTGTACCAAGTTTTTCAATTTCTCTTGCTACTTTCTTTAATAATTCAACTTTGTTTTCTACACTTAGGTCAGCTGGTTTTTGGTATCCTTCAACACAGATTACTTCGTCGTATCTGTCTCTATAAACTCTAACTTTTCCGCCTATATAATCCATCATAGAAGTATCAAAGTAACCCTTTTGACCATATCCTGATGTAGAAGTCTTGAATAAAATTCTGTTAGTTACTGGTACGAATCTGCCATCAAGTTCAAGTTCAGTGTGGTTAGTTCTAGATCCTAAATCTCTGATTTCTCCATCAACTTTTGATCCACCAATCTTTCCACCCATGTATCTAATAACTGCGATGAAGTCAGTGTCATTACCCTTATCATCTTTTGCAAAGTAGATTTGTGCGTAGTCAGTTGATTGTCTGTTGAATTCGTTAGTATCCTTATCGAAGTAAACTTCTTGAGTTCTACCATCGTTATAAGTTACTAGGTAAGTGTTAGTTGGTCTTAATGATTCAAACTTAACAGTTTCTTTTTCTCTATCGATAACTTCTTTTGCAACATGACCTACAACTGTCTTTTCTTTCTTAGCAAGGCTAGCCTTTTCTAAGTTAAGAAGAACTATATCTTTTTCGTTAATGTCTGCTGGTAACTTCTTGTCAAGATCAACGATGTATTCATTACCCATAGCGTCAACTACACCAATTTCGTTTGTGCTTCTGTAGAAGTCTTTAACTACTGCGTATCTTTGTTCATACTTAGTATCTTTAGCCTTATCGAAAATAACGATGCTTGCGATGTCATTTGCATTGCTTAAGAAGTAGTAAGATTTAACATTGTTCTTTGTTAATGCGTTCTTTAATTCTAATTCACTTACAACATATGATTCAAGATCATCATTGTCTTTGTTGTATTCATAGAATTTATCCCAATCGCCTACTTGTTGTAATTCACCATCTTTGTCTAGGT
>QWBY01001884.1_pt1 | contig 12409 bp, 8 predicted proteins | sample 1972471 | NCBI WGS metagenome assembly QWBY01 (sample SAMN09866722, study PRJNA288562) | Human gut metagenome isolate term6_stool, whole genome shotgun sequencing... | reverse complement strand
CATAAGTTCTGCTATAGCGACAATTCGTTTCGTTCCCAAGAGGGGAATCAGTACATCATCGGTAGATACTCCTACAGAGACAACTCTTTCCGGATGAACCGGGACGACAATCTCTGTGCCTTGAGAGTCGGTAACGGTTCGTACCTCATGGCCGGGGCGGGTACCGTCCGGCGCCTGGCAGCCGGTTATGAATAAGCTGAGCCACAGGATAATAGGTAAGAGATAACAATACCATTTTGAACGTATAGTCATAGAAACTCCTTATGGGGAATAAATAACAAAAAGAAACAGAAAATAGGAAAACAAAAGGTTCGGCATTTTCTGTTTCTTTTTGTTTTAGTCCGTCAGATTAAAATTTTCTTTCATAGGTGAAGATATATCTTGCAGGAGCTGTATAGTATTCGTAATTATTCATTTGATTTTTCCGGTTTAGTATGTTGTAGCCCGTTAATTTGAACGTGTCAACCTGATTGGGCGTATATTGGAAAGATAATGTCAAGTCAAAGTAATCTTTCAGGTGATGATCCGGTGGGGTACTGTAAGTACTGGTGCCTTTGTAAGTATAGTAGGACCATTCACGTTTCATATAAGAAAATAAACGGGCATCTGCCATAAATTTTTTTGTATGGTAATTGGCACCTACATTCAAAATGTATTTAGCAGTATCTTGTGTCCATGCGGAATTGCCGGATTTTCCTTTCGGATTTTGCAGGGTGGCACCTAAGGATACATCCATGGAGTCATTCAGTTTGTATTTGTAATTCACTTCCAGACCTGTATTTTTCCATTTATCCCGGTTTTTCATGATATTTTTGTTGTCAGCGGTTTTAGTCCAGAAAAATTTATTTTTTACATCCATATAAAAGAGATCGGCTGATAAAGTTTGAATGGAGTCCGAGTATTTATATCCGAGTTCATAAGACCAGCTGGATTGCGGCTTTAAAGAAGAATTAATTACATAATTAGAGTCACCATAGGAGAAAAATTGACTGACTGACGGTTGCTCAAAAGATTTTCCGATATTGAAATAGAGGGAGGAATGGTCATCCAATTTGTAGAGTCCTTGTATTTGCGGAAGCCACTGGAAATCTTTATCCATGTATTTGGATTTTTTCATCCAGTATTCTCGCATACCGAAAATCATATTGTATTTATCATTAAATCGGTAGTCAAAAGATTGATATAAAGAATAACTGGTTAAGGAATTATCCTGGCGGGACATCTTTCTATCAGTCTTAGTGTTTCTATAACAGTCCAGAGATTCTTTGTTGTAGGTGACACCAAACAACAGAGAATCTTTATCATTGTTTATTTTTATGTTTTTTTGGATATCTATATTGGTGCTGTTTCCTTTGTAAATACTGTCAGCATAGTAGTTGGAATAGGAACGGTCATAGAAAGAGCGGATTTTCATTTTATTATAACCCAGACTGCCTTTCCAGCCGGTTTCTTCTGCATTGTATATCAATGAATAGGTGTTATAAATGTTTTCCGTTTTACCGCAAGTGTCAAAAGTTTCTTTGAAGTTGGAGAATTTACCGGTTTCATATTTTCCTTGCAGTTGGGTATATCCGTAGGAAAAACTAAAATGATTGTCAAGTCTTCCGGATACATAAAATTGGTTGCCTTTTTTATCTTTCAAATTCATGGCAGTGCCGGTACCGCTTGGATAGGGACGTGTTACTCCGTTCATATCTGCGATGCTGTATTGTTTATATCCTGCATTGAAATAAGCATGATTTACGTTTACACCGCCACCGGTATAGCGATTTCCGATATTTCCGTATATATTTCCGGTTACTTTTTTAGAGAGTCCGTCCGGTTTTTTCGTAATTACATTGATAACGCCTGCCATAGCCTGAGGACCGTAAAGGACGGAACCGGATCCTTTAACAACTTCTACTTTTTCTACCTGATCAAGCGGGACGCTTCCGAGTGCAGAGGCATTCATAAAATTTGCCGGCACGCCGTTTACCATAACGAGGGTGCCGTTATCGATACCGCGCATACGTATACGGGAAACCATGCCGCCATAACTCATGCCATCTTCTTGATAGGTATGGGAATTGGCTTGAGTCAAATCTCTTACAGCTTCAAATGTACTTGTATAGCCGGATTTTTTTATTCCCTCTTCAGTGATTACATTGACATTGGCGGGCGTTTCGATGAGTTCTTTTTCTGTTCGTGTAGCCGTTACAACCACAGGGTTTAATTCATAAACCGCCGATTCCGCATAGCCTGTGTACCCTCCCAGTACAAGGGCGGCGCCGATTAACATGGCCAATTCTTTTTTCATAATAAGTCTCCTTTCGAAATGGAAATGAAAATAAAATAGAGATATGAATATAACGCCCTTGCTTTTTATCTATGTATCCGTGTTCCCATAGAAAATGACAAAAGCGGAATATCAGAATATTTTCATTTTATTATTATTTTTTTATATAATCTAACAGATTATAGCACATTTATAAATAAGTTTCTTTAATATAAATTTAATTAAATGATACTTTGAAGTCGATTTATAAAGGATAATAAAAAACAATGCAGGTGCAATCAGTCTTCTTCCAGTTCACCTTCTATTTCCAGCATCATTTTTTTCAACTCTTCAATGGTGTCTTCTTTTGCATTCCACATACCTCTTTGATGTGCCTCCAGGAGAGTGTTAATCATACGGTCCAGTGCCCACGGATTGACTTCTTTCAGCCATTTTTGCATGTCTTTATCCATTACATATTTTTCTGTGTATTGGTCATACATCCAGTCTTCCATGATTTCGCTGGTTGCGTCCCACTGGAAACTGACTGCTAAATATTCCGCAAGATCACCGGCACCCTTATAGCCGTGTTTTTTCATTCCTTCTATGTATTTCGGATTGACCGCTTCACCACGGAACCAGCGTTTTAATTCCTGCTCGAGGGAACGTATCATGACTTTGCTTTTGTCGGAGCTGTCATTGACGTAGTTTTGGGGCATTTTTCCGCTGGCGCTCCGTACGGCTGCTACCATACCGCCGCGGTAGGCATTATAATCGTCGCTGGAGAGCATGGAGGATTCTCTTTGGTCTACATTTTGGATGGTAACTTCTATTTGGGACATTCTTTTTTCAAAGCGTTTTGGCATGTAACGACCTTCCGAACCTTTTCCGTAGGCATGACCGCCCCATCGGGTGTAAACAGCGGCTATATCATCTACAGTCTGCCAATTTTTCCCTTCCAGGAGTGCACCGACTCCGGCGCCGAAGCATCCGGGGGGATCGCCAAAAATCCGGTAGCTTGCTTCTCTCCATGCTTCTTCTTTTGAAAGTCCTTCTTTTTCCAATTCCTCTGCTTCTTCAAGGACATGTTTACGGACAAAGTTCATGTCTTCCGGTTCATCCAGCTTTGCTATGATGTCGGCTGCTTCATCGAGCCAGGTTACCGAAGAGGGAAGGGAGTCACGGAAAAGTCCGCTGATACGTCCCGTTACATCGATACGAGGACGTTTTAATTCTGTAAGAGGTATGACTTCTACACCTGTGACCCGATGGGTTCCGGGCTGCCAGACCGGCTTGAGTCCCATGAGATAAAGAAATTCGGCAATACAGGTTCCGTGATTTCTCATATTACTGGTGGCCCATAGAATAATTCCCACACTTTCTGGGTAGTGCCCTTCGTCAGCAATAAATTGCTCGATAACATTATTGGCCATTTCTTTTCCGATTTCCCATGCCGGTTCTGTAGGAAGTGCTCTCGGATCGATACTGTAAAAATTCCGGCCTGTAGGGAGTAAGTCGGCTCCGCCGGATGTGGGCGCTCCGGAAGGGGACGGCTCGATGTAGTGTCCATTTAAGGCTCTCAGTGTGTTTTCAAGTTCCAGTGTAGTTTGTAACAGATGAGGGGCAATGTCTGTGCAAATATACCGGGCAGTTTCATAAATTTTGTTCTCTTGCTCTTTTTGGGAACAGTTATTTTTCCAAGAAAGTATTCCGAGGTCTTTTACGCAAGCAGGATCAAAATTGCATTTGTGAAGAAAATGAATGATTTCCCGGCATTCTTTGGTGATTTGGTCCAAAAGTACTCCGTAGGTAAGACCTGTTTTTTCATCTATTTGTGCACTGTTTTCCATTAATTCATAATATTCATGCCCGTGAATCTTGGCGAGTTCTTTAGCCAAGGAGGGGACTTTTCCATTTTCTAATTTTGTCAGGGCAAAAAGGTATTCTTCCATCTCTTCGCCCTCCGGTACCTGCCCCATTATATGGAGACCGACAGAAATCTGCATATTTTTTAAGTCGGTAATAAAGTTATGGAGTTCCCCCATATATTCTTCGAAGTTTGCGAAATCTTTTTCTTTTACTTCTTCCGAAAGGTGACATTCTTCAGCTTTTTTGCGAATCATGTCTTGAATATGGACTATCTGTCCGGCTGTTTCTTCGTCTTGCTTAAAGTGACAATATTCATCGAGTAAATTTTCCAGATTTTCATACTCATCATAAGTGCCGGCCAGACTCATAGGCGCTGAGAGGTAACTGATAAGGCAGGCAGCACTTCGTCTTTTTGCCTGAATGCCTTCGCCGACGCAAGTAATCCAGTAGGGGTAAATATTCGGTACATCTCCTGTATTAATGTCAGGATAGCATCCGTTTGAGAGAGCGACACCTTTTCCCGGGAGCCATTCTAAGTTGCCGTGGGTACCGACATGAATCATGGCATCAGCTTTCCACACATTCCGAATCCATTCATAGACGCCCAAATATTGGTGGGTAGGTGCCATATCGGGGGAATGGTAAATTTTTCCCGGATCTTCTCCGAATCCTCTCGGCGGTTGGACGGTTATAAAAATATGACCATTGAGTACGCCCGGTACAATCAAGTCATCTTTGTGACGGAATACGTCTCCCGGTGCTTCGCCCCAGTCACGCTCCAAATGCTCCTGTGTTTTTTCCGGGAGTGTAGAGAAGAAATCTTTGTAATCAGACGATGAAATTTTTCCATCGGCATGGTCAAGGAGTTCGGTAGAAATAAATCTCCTGTCGTTGGTGGCATGGGCAGTGACTTCATCAATAAAAGTTTGTGAATTTTCAGGAATTCTGTCTACAGAGTATCCGTGTTCCTTTAAAAGAACGAGCAGACGTCTTATGCTTTCTATAGAGTCGAGCTGACTTGCACTTCCGATGTGTGAGTTGTCCGGCGGATAATTATGGAAAATAACGGCTACTTTTTTTTCTTCATTTTTCTTTTTTGAGAGCATAGCCCATTTCCAGGCCCTCCGGGCAAGGGCTTTCATGCGTTCCGGCATAGGTTTATGATAATGTGTTCCGTCTTCCCGTATTTCTTGTGTGGAAATAGGCAGAGTGTGTATGATTCCGTCGAATTCCGGCATAGCAACGGCATAGGAGATTTCATTGGCAGTCAGCCCTGCGAAATGATTTTCCCACCATTCATGATTCAGATAGGTATTGTATACCTGCAATATGGGAATTCCCAGTTTTTTTAAGTCTTCGAGCATTACAAAGCCGGCGGTTGTCAGACCGAAAACAAAGGGATTAATCAGCACATCGGGGATAGGCTTATCGTCAATATAAAAAAATTGCTTCATATTTTTCCCCAATATAGGGTTACCGGTTCCCCTGTAATCTGATGTAGTTGTAAAAACAGCCATGACATTAAATCCCTGCTGCTTCAGTATATCAATGAGGGCAGATTGCCAGTGTAGATTTCCCCACAGCCAGTCTTCGCGGAGAAAAATTAATCCTGCTGTCGGCTTATTCTTATCTACATAAAGGGAAACATACTCTCTTGTATCTGTATAGGCCTTTGTTTCACCGGGGACATAAAATCCCCAGGCAGGCATGTCCACAGGTTTCTCATAGGACATGGATACATCGCAAAATGTATGAAATATATAGCGCAGGAGATTGGAATAGTTGGTAAGTCCGCCGCAAGACAGATATTTTTTTATAAGAACAGTCTGTTCTTCTGTGATACATCCTTTTTCTTTCTCTTTTTCCAAGTCAGATACCTGGATGAAAAACGGGATATGTTGTTCATTCATAAAAGAATGAAGTTTTTTGAGAAAATCAGAGGCCAGGCCGGTCCCCATCCAAAGTATCAGGACAAAACCGGATGCTTTGGCTTTTTTTGTCCAAAGGGGAGAAAATTTTTCCGTATCATCGGTTTGTATGATGTCCAATGTATCCGAGGCGGCAGAAAGTACATCTGCAGAACGTCTCAGTCCGGTGGCGGCAGATTCCATATTTGTTATGCAGAGAATAGATTTCATGAGTGTTACAAATCCTTTCCAAAAATTATTTGTCGCCGTAGGCAGCTTCTTGTATGCCTAATACAGCTTTTGTCATGGCAGGGGAGGCGGAAAAAATATATTTATCAGGAACCTGTTTCAACGATCCGGTTCTGATGGCGTTGACAGATTGGAGAGAAGCATCTGAAAGAAGTTCTTTACGTACAGAATTCGGCGTTATATCACTGTTTGACCAAGTGGGAATGAGAATGATGTCAGGATTCATCTTAACCAGGCTTTCTTTAGATAAAAGATCATTTTTTCCCATTCCGATAGCGGCTGCTCCATTGATAACACCGGCCTTTTGGCATAAGTCATCAAAAAGTGATCCCTTTCCGATATAGCCTTTCATATGAGAATATAAAACGACAGTTTTTTTTCGGTTATCGGGTATTCCGGCTTTGACTTTTTCGGCTTTTTTCAGATCATTTTCCATTTCTTCCAATATTTTCTGACCCTTTTCAGTTTCGCCTACAGCAGCGGAAATCTGTTCTACCGAAACCCGGGCATCATCTGCGGATAACCCGCCCCGTACTATGTAAACAGGTAATCCCATATCTTTCAATGAATCTATCATTTCCCGGCCGGTCCAGTCCGGGGCAATAACCAGATCGGGATGGCAGGAAAGTATATATTCAGCCTCATAATTTTTCATCTGATGCGGTACGAGTTTTGCTTTTTCGGAAACAGTGGAAATTCCTTCATCTACAGACAGGGAACTGACAGCAATTACACGGTCGGGCGATACAAGATCAAGCAGGATTTCATCGGTAGCCAATGCCAGTGTCAGTATGCGTGCAGGTTTGGCGGTGAAAGAAATCCTGTTTCCTTTATCATCAGTGACCGTATAACCTTTCTTTTCAAAAGATGTATTTTTGGGGATTCCGCAGGAGCAAAAAGTACAGATGATGCAAAGGGAAACCAAAAGGCTTTGTACAATTTTTTTCATTACTTTATCTCCTTGAACGGAATGATTTCAAAATTGTCCGATACAACTTTTTTCTCCTTTTCATCAAAGGACCAGAGTAAAATGGCGGGATTGCCCTGATAGGTAAAAAGGCAATTCCCCTTATCAATTACGGCACTTTTGGCAATCGTCATATCCATTCCGTGGTAAATGCCTGTCTGGTTGCAAATACACACGGGGCAATCTGTCCATAGAGAAGTCCTTTCCCAAACCTCTTCGGGATTCGTGCAGCATTCTCCCGGCGGCCAGGCGGCAGAAACCAATACAAGCTCTGCACCGCCGTTTTTTACCATGCGGCAGGGATGTTCATAGTATGCATCGGCACAGACAAAAACACCGGTTTTTATATCGTTTAAAGAGTAGACTTTTGCTTCTTCTCCTAAAGAAATCCACCCTTCCGCTCCGCTTTGATGGGAATACATTTTTTTGTGAACCCCGTTTTCTTTTCCATCCGGGGTGAGTATGAAACAGGAGTTGTAAGCTTTTTTGTCTGAAGTTTTTTCTGCAGCGGAAAGAAATAAAGTGATTTGTTTTTGTTCGGCAATTTCATAAAATTCTTTAAAGTCATCCTGTTTGCGGATACTCATTTTATTCAGAGCATATGTGTCGTTTTTGTAGAAAAAATATCCTTCCAATGCTGTTTCGGGAGTGAGAATCCAGTTGGCTCCGTGTGAGGAAGCTTCTTTTATACCTTGAAGCAGCTTTTTCTCATTTTTTTCTCTCGGGCCGTTGGCTAAATCAAAATGAAGTAACGCTATTTTCATTCTCTTCCATCCTTTTACAAATTGATATAGTTGATTCTTTATGAAAAGCTGAAAATTGATACAGGCTACAATCCGGTCGTTCATCCCTGTTTATTTCTTTGATTCTTTATTGAGGAGAATCAGATATGCTTTTTCATACATGGCAAACAAATTTTTTTCATTTCCGGGGTTAAAGTCATCTTCTCTGACTATTTCTTTTAAAATTCGGAGTCCGTTTCTCTTCGCTTCATCAAATGAAATTAAGCCCCAGTGGTATTGATCTGTTAAATGGGCGAAAAGGCTGGTTAAAACAACAATATCTTCTTTTTGGTCTATGGCTGTTGCCAGTTTTTGAAATGTTTCAGGGGATAAGTCATTTCCGTAGATTTCTTTATAATGTATCTTTATGACAGATTCCCGGAAACCGAAACGTTCCATGCGACGAAAAACACTGTGCATTTTTGCCGCATTAAACCCATTTTGCTTTAAAAGAGCCTCTTTAACCGCTTTTTTTACAATTCGGCCCAATATTTCTCCGGGTTTGGTATGAACTCCGCAGTCGGTTACATAGAGCGGAGAATCAGGATTACTGACAATGAGAATCTGATCGGTTCCGGTTCCCGTCGCGAGTCCGTCAGAATAGCGGCTGCCAATCATGAGTTCCTGCAACGCTGCAGTTTTAGCTTCTGTGGAGGTCATGATTGCTCGGGCTAAAACACCTTCAGGCATATCTGCATTAAAAAGTATCATTATATTGATTGTGCCTTTTACGGGAGACCCTTTTATTTCCAGTCCGGGATAAAAAGCATTATCGCCGGCTCTTCCGGGATTTCCTTCTGCTCCTGCCGTGACGATAGCTGTAATTTCAAGAGACTTATATTTTTCGGAACAGATAACAGCATTTTCCATGGGAACACTTGTCCCTAAGGTCATTACTTTGTCGGGATTATACCCCAGCTTTATACATAAATCATGCATGCTGTTTTGATAGCTTGCGAGAGTCATTGTGTTTTTAGTATCTGACGTACAGTGATTGAGTACAGCTGTCAGATTCTGCCGGAAACCGCCATTATATAAGGCGCTTCCCAGTACATGACGTTTGCCGGCAAAACGGACGATAATGCTATCCCCTTCCCAGTAAATAACATCACCATTTTCCATACATTTTATGACTTGATTTTCAGCCATGATAGAGTTTCCTCCCGTGAACATAACCAGAATTCCCATGATGATTGTAAATAAAAATTTGTAGTGATTGATACTCATAATTGGTTCTACTATGAAAAATACCCACAGATTCAAAAGCATCTATGGGTATCAGTGAATTCAGGTTAGAAAGAATACTCTATGCCGAAAATATAATTCCTGCCGGGAGAAGTGTACCATTCATCCGGATTTCCCCATTTAACATTAGAATGTTCTGCATAAAATTTATTGAAAATATTATTTACTTTAGCGTATAACTTGATATCACTGTTATATTTATAGTTTACAGATGCATCCCATATCCAATAGGTATCGCAAGGGAATGCTTTGTGATTTCTTTTCCCTTCACCGGGGCGATCGATGACGCCATGACCCAAAAGAGAGGCAGTAAGAGGTGCTTTATCATAAATAAGCCCGATATGCCATTCTCCTTTCGGGATGTACCGGTTGATATTTTCCGGTTTATTTTTTGGTTGTGATTTTACTTCTACATGGGAATATCCGACAGATAAAGCGGTATTTTTGGCGAATGTTTTATTCAGCTGTATATCCCACCCGTTACTTGTTTCACGATCTACATTTACATATCTGCCGCCGTAGGGATTGGACGGTGTCACAGGGAATCCGTAGGCAAAAGCAATCACGTCTTTTGATTTTCTGCGGAATACATGAAATTGTGCAGTAAAGCTGTCATCAAAAACATGAGAAATACCGGCCTCATAGGTATAGCCTTTTTCCGGTTTTAATTTTTCATTTCCAAAAGGACTGAAATACTGATATTGCGTGGGAGCCGCAAAATATTGCTTGTAACTTGCATAGATATTTGTGTTTTTGTCATAGTCATATCCGGCGGTCATGCTCCAGGAGGTGTCAAATCCTGCCATAGAGTGCTTTGTGTATCGAAGTCCGCCGGTCAAATTAAAGGTATCGGTTAAATTCCAACGATCTTGAATGAAAACGGCTTTATTGGTCAGTTTTTTCCCTTTGTAAGCAACGCCCATCTGATCAAGGTAATTTTTAACCTTATTACGGTATACATCAAATCCGGCTATGAGTTCATGATTTCCCGGAAGTGAGGCAGTTAATTGATCGGAAACCCCGATAGTCTCAAGATCCATTAACCAACCGTCATAAAAAGTATCTGCACTGTGGCTGTAAATACTGAATTGGTTCTTTAGATTTTCATTAGCTTTATAATCATAAATCATGCGCCATGCAAGATTATTGGCGGTACCGAAATGTCTTTCGGTGAGTTTTTGATTTGTTCCCGAATACATATAACGGGCAGTATAGCGGTCAGCAGCAAAGGTGACATCTGATTTAGGATTGATTTCTCCTGTTATTTTTGCATTCCAAGTCAAGGTGTTCGACAGTGCAGGTATTTTATCTCCATGAGCATCGGAATAAGTGCCTGATATATCCTTATGTAAGCTTACGTAATATCCAAGGTTGTCGTATTTTCCTGATGTTGATATACGGTACTGCTCTTTATCATAACTGCCTCGCTCGGCACCTAAGGTAGTTTTACCGCCGCCTCCCGGCTTTTTGGTGATAATACTGATTACACCGCCTTTTGCATCTGAACCGTATAATGTGGAGGCAGAGCCTTTTAATACTTCAATTTTTTCTATATTATCTAAATTTTTCAGACCGCCAAAATAAAAGGAAGCAAATTCGCTGCCGTTTAAATTAGCACGATGACTTTGTTTGAACCGTTTATAAGAACACCTTCGGCTTGCTCATATCCGCTTCCCATGCCGTAACGGGTGACAGTAACACCGGGGATGGTTTGCAATACTTCGGTCAAATCTTTATAATGATTGGCTTCTATATTTTTTGAAGTTACAATATTTACATTTGAATTGGAGTCAAGTGCATTTATTTCTGTTCTCGTAGCTGTTACAACAATCGGATTCATCTCATAAACAGAACTTTCCGCCTGACTTCCGTATACACCCGAAAGAAGTGCAGCTCCTACTAAAAAAACTAATTTTTTTCTCATAAAAACACCTCCGGTTTGCAAAAGAGAAAGAATTACACAAAAAATACTATAAACAACTTTAAATATAATGGATTTATAATTATATATAAACTATATACCTATAGTATTGTCAATACTTTTTAATATATTATATTTTATTTCATTAAATTTATATTTTCCTTGCATGAGAGTATAATATAAGTACTTTGATAAAAGGAGGACAGACAAATGGGAAAGAAATATTTCAGTGTCGGAGAATTTGCGGCACTTTTTCATGTGTCGAAACAAACTCTTTTTTATTATGAAAAAAATAATATATTTTTACCTGATCATGTGAATGAAAATGGATACCGGTTTTATTCATATGAACAAATTTGTTTGTTTGAAGTTATTATGAGGCTTCGTGCAATTGAGATTCCGTTGACCAAAATAGCATGGTATATGAATAACCGGAGCATTCAAAATTTAAAAGAAATGCTTTCTGAAAAACAACAAGAATATACAGAAGAGATAGCATTGATTCAAAAAAAGAAAACAGGTATTTCAGAAAAACTTAAAAATCTTGCATTTGCCGAGTCAATCTTGATGGATACGATTACGTTGGAACATAAAGAAGAAAGATATTTGATAAAAACCCCTTTTGTTTTAGAAAACTCTGATATAAATCGGGATTTGAGACAATTGACCGTTCATAACAGAAAGGTTTCGGAAATGATACCTTTTAATGAAAATTTGACGGGATACATTCTTGCCCGGGAAAAATTAGAAAAAGAACAATTTAAGGAATTTTCTTCTTTTTTTACATTTGTGAGCAATCCGTCAGATTGCAAATCTTTTTATACGAGACCGTCGGGCTTATATGCAACCATTTATAAAAAAGATGCGTATCACACGAAGTATGTAGAAATGTTGCAGATGATAAAATCTTTTATCGACAGTCATAATCTTTTGATTATGGGAGATGCCTATATTACTCCTATTCGCAGTTTTTGGTCTGCCATAAAAACTGATGAGTATATTACCGCTGTTGCAGTCCGGGTGGGAAAGAGAGAGGAGTGCAAACGGAGACTTCCTTGAAGTCATGCAAATAGGCAGGAATAGTTTAATCAATCAGAGTTTAAGAAAGTGTAAGGATGCTTATGATTACGTACTATGATATCGGACTGAATTTATTTACTTCTTCTTTTCCCGACCCGGAGAAGATTATTTCCGAGGCGGAAGCGGCGGGGATTT
>QWBY01001881.1_pt1 | contig 12418 bp, 17 predicted proteins | sample 1972471 | NCBI WGS metagenome assembly QWBY01 (sample SAMN09866722, study PRJNA288562) | Human gut metagenome isolate term6_stool, whole genome shotgun sequencing... | reverse complement strand
TTAAGCAAGCTAAGCAGAAATTTAAGTCATATAAATATTTAAGAAATTAAGGTTAGACTAATGGTTTAAAGGCTACCGCAAAAACATTGACACTTACCTATTTCTTGTAAATTTTGCTTAACTTGAAAAACACTATAATTTTCTATATGCTTAATACATTAATTTAGGAGTTTTTTATTATGGATAAGATAGATAGTTATGTACGCCACTTTTTAATATTAATCGCGCTAATTTTAGGACTTTCACTCGTTTCAGAACTGCGCGAAATTATTGCCTATGACTCATCTACCATTGGCATTATCTCTTTAACTACTGCCATTATCTGCACTTTTGCCTCAGGTATTACATTGCAATTTCACAAGCTTAACTGGCTTACGATCAGTCTAATCTTAATTCTTTCTGCAATCGTAATTCTATTCTGGTTCAAAACCTATACTTTTGGTCTCGTTGTCAGCATTTTTCTGATTTATAACATCATTGTATTTTTGGTTTGTGTTACTAATCTGATTTTTCAAAAGAAGATTGAATAGTTAGATCAAATGCTTAAACACAGGCAATGCAATCCCAATTACCACTAACCCACCATTAAACAAAAAACTTAATAATTTCTTTTCAAAAAAATATTTTTTCATAAAAAAGACCTCTCTATTATGAATAATCAAATCTTCGGACCAAAATTCCGACAATTACGTAAACAACAACATATAACTCTAGCCAAAGCAGCAACTGGTATAACTTCAAGACAGTCTCTAGGCAACTGGGAAAACAGCAAAGGTGAGTTAGATTTTGAAAAAGTTCTTTTGCTACTAAAAAAAATCAACGTCCAGCCAATAGACTTTTTAGAGAGTAGTATAAGTAGTTACCTCAAACAAACTACTTCACAAATCTCTGCAGCTTATGTTAACAACCAAGTTGATAAATTATTGCATTATGCTAATAAGTATCTTGACATAAGCCATCGTAATCTTACAGACAGAGTTAGCTTTTTACGAGCTGCTGTGGCATGCAATTATTACATGGACCTAACGAGTATAGATCTAACAACTAGTTCTGATAAACTACGGATCATCTCCCATTTTAATAAAATCTTGAATGGAGAAGAAATCTGGAATTTTGAGGATATTTATTTTTTAGGAAATACACAAAATCTGATGAGTCCACGTGACATTTATAGTTTAGCCTATTCTTTAAATTATTATCGTCAAAAGCACAAAAACGATAATAGAGAATGGATCAATGCCGTTTATAACACTTTGATAAACGCTGAATTTGTACTTATAAAAACAAATATTAAATTGGCTACTGATTTAGACTTACTTTTAAGACAAAAGTGGGATTTACCAGATAATTATGCTTTCGAAAAAATTCGACAAAATTTTATGCATGAACTGCTAAAATATATTTCAACCCAAGATGAAAGTGCAATAACTCAGCAACTTCACATTCTTGAATTAGAACACCTATCTGATTTAAAAACTGGTTTTGAAACAGCATATGAACAAGTAAATAAAATATATTTTCAATAAACTCTCCTCCTAGTTAGTAATATTATCTTATTTCTAATATTGTTAGCGCTTTTTGCCAATATTTTAGCATTTTTCTTTTTACAAATATTAGCCATGATATTTTATATTCGTAAACTAATTAAGATTTTTTGAGGAGGATATAAAGATGAAAAAATCAATTAAATTAGTTAATGTACTTTCTGTTAGTGTACTGACTTTAGGACTTGTAGCACCTGTAACCACAGTTTCTGCTGATACTGCTAATTCTGATACCACTGAGTCAATTAAAAATAATGAAACAACTTCAACTCAGTATACAGTACCATCTCAATTTAAAGAAATAGATAAATATGTAACTGTTAAAGATAATCAGTACGTACTCAGTCTTCCACAGAATTCAAACATTAATACACAAGCTAAAAAAAATGCAGAGAGTCAATTAAATATTGCCAATCAAGTGGTCAAAAATCAAAATTTAGTAATTGATCCACAAACTAAATTTGCAGATCCAATATCTCTTGATACTAATTCTCCATTTATAGCACTTGCTAAGCGACCTGCAAATGAAAATAGAACATATCCTTGGGGCGTTAGATCCATCTTTAGAAGCAATGCTGCTGTAAGAACACGTGTAAATATATATAACAATATTTACATTGGTGCCTTAGCTGTCGGAGATGTGTCAGGGACAGCAGGTATGGTTGGTTTCCCTTGGGCTTCTTTAATTGGAACTTTAGGCAGCGCTGCCGTATCGGATAGATGTCAAACTTGGGCCAATAGACTACAAAGTTATAATAACTCTCATAGAAAAAGTAAAATTTATCAAGATATAAACTGGGCACTTCAAGATTCAGAAGGTGTATGGCATGACTAGCATCATTGTGTTTATCGCTGTTACAATTATGGCGATATTCACCGCGATTAGCATCTATAAAATTATCAATGCACGCGTAACCTATAAAAAATATTATCCCTATCGAAAATTAGTTACTGTAACTCTGATTAGTCTTCCGTGGATATTCCTAGTTTTTCCATTTACTCTAGATTGGAGTACCTATATCACTTTAGTAATAGTCAGAATTCCATATACAATCATCTGGAGTTTGTTAACTGCGGTAGGATTGTATATTGATATTAAGATGCAAAATAAATATCGACATCACAGGAATAACAATGGACACTAAAATTTTAACAGCAATCATCTTAATTATCGTAGTAATTGTACTAGCCTACTCACCGTTTTATCAAAGATATCAACTATTTTACTTGAATAAAGTAGGCTATTGGGATATCCTAATCCAATTCCTAGTAATTGCAGGTATCAACTTATTCATTGGATTAAAATACGGTCTAGGTGCCCTGTTTCTATTAATTGTTCCTATTCCACTAGACATTATTTTCTTAATTTCAATGATTTATTCCTACTTTAGAATTAGAAAATTAAAACGCAAATAACTCAACAAAACGGAGCCAACTAAAGCTCCGTTTTTTGCTTGATCTTATTTTTCTTCTGTTTCGGCGTTAGATTCAAAGCCATCGCAGCCACGACAACCAACACTGATCCGACCCAATCCATCGGCATCATTACTAACCCAAAGAAAAGGACAGAACCAACTGTAGCTGAAAATGGCTCAAAAGCATCTAATAAACTTACAGTTGATGGGATTACATACCGCAGCGCGTTTGCCATAATTTGAAACGGAATAATCGTCCCAATTACAATAACTGCCGCAGTATACAGCCAAACTTCAGGCTTATTCGGAACTGCATGAAATTGCGGATCAATTATCAACAAACTGATTCCAGCAAAAATCATCCCCCAACCTGTTACAACCATACTAGAAACTTTTTTAACAATGTTAACTGGAATCAAAGTATAAGCAGCCTCACCAAAAGCGGATAAAATGCCCCAAAATAGTGCAACTGGCGTAATGGCCAAATGATTAAATTGCCCATGCGTTGACAATAAAAACACTCCTAAAAAAGCACATAACGCCGCTATGATATCCAATCTACGCATAACTTGCTTGTGCGTGATAGCTAAATATCCCAATACAAAAAATGGCCCAATAAATTGCAAGATTGTCGCAATAGAAGCATTAGCCACTTGAATACACATAAAATAAAATAGCTGCACTGGCAATAATCCAAATATGCCATAGGCTATAATAACCAAAACATTGTGCTTATTTTTCAACGTAGCTATTGGTTTTTGCTTTAAAAATCCTGAGGCAATTAATAAAACTGCTCCTGAAATAATCAACCTGACTTGGGTTAACCACATTGGTGTTAATTTAGGACTAATATCAAACAATCCTTTAGCGAATAATCCTGACACACCCCACATTACAGCTGCCATTGCCGCTAGAAATGTCCACAATCTTCGTGTTTTTGCTGGTACCATCTAGTTCACCTTTTTCTTTCTCATTCACCTAATAATTAAACCACAAAAATAAGGATACCTACTGGGCATCCTCAACTTTATTGATGAGTTTTTTTAACTTTCTTTTTCTTAGGTGAAATATTCAAGGCCATAGCTGCCAGCACAACTAAAATCGAACCAATCCAGTCCATTGGGGTCATCACCAAACCAAAGCAAATAACTGAACCAACGGTTGCAGAAAAAGGCTCAAAAGCATCTAGCAAACTTGCCGTTGATGCCTTGATAAAGCGCAGCGAATTAGTCATTAATTGGAATGGAATCAGGGTTCCAATCACAATCACTGCCACCACATCTAGCCATACATGTGGCGTATTCGGAATATGCGGCATCTGTGGGTGCACAATCATTAGGCAAATTCCCGCTGACAGCAATCCCCAACCTGTAACGACTAAACTAGAAACTCGCTTCAACACACTGATTGGAATTAATGTATTGGTCGCAACTCCAACAGCTGAAAGCAAACCCCAGAATAGAACGCTAGGCGTTAAAGCAAAGTGATTAAAACGCCCATGTGTCGCCAGCAATACTACGCCAATAAAGGCACAGATGGCAGCAAGCACATCTATTCGCCGCATTACTTGCTTATGCGTTACAGCTAGGTAGCCCATTACAAAAAAGGGACCAACAAATTGTAAAATCGTGGCAATCGAAGCATTAGCTTGTTGTACTACAATAAAGTAAAACAATTGGACTGGTAATAAACCAAAAATCCCATATGCGATAATCGTCCACGCGTCATGCTTATTTTTCATTGTAGCGATTGGCTTTTGCTTTAATACGCCAGCTACAATTAACAAAATAATGCCTGAAGTTACCATTCTAATCTGTGATAGCCACATTGGTGTAATCTCAGGACTAGTATTAAATAAACTCTTAGCAAATAGACCTGATATTCCCCACATTATGCAAGCTAATCCAGCTAAAAAGGCCCACAGGCGCCGTTGTTTTTGTGTAACCATTCTTTTTAATCCCCAACTTTTCTAAAACTAACATACTCTATCATAACAAAAACGGGCTAGCTTGAACTAGTCCGTTAATTTTTTATTCATCATTTTTCTTAATTGGGTTTCTGCTAGGCATTAGCTGCATGAATGTAGCAACAATAATTAAAAAGCCACCAAACATGTCCATTGGGCCAAAGTCCGCATGAAGCAGTGAAACTGACAGGATCGTTGCAATCAGTGGATCGAAGGCTCCAAGCATCCCTACCGTACTTGGTTCAATATACTGCACACTAGATAAGTACATTGTATAAGCTAACAATGTTCCACCAATAATAATATAAACAATTACCCAAACATCAACTGGTGCAAGTTTTGGCATTGGTTGAGTGAAGTAAATTGGTAAAAAGGCAATGCCTGCAACCAACATTGCTGCGCCGATTACTGGAATCGGCCCATACTTTTTGAATAATTTCCCAGGTAATACTGTATTAATCGCTTCAGAAAAAGCCGCAATTAAGCCCCAGAAACAAGCAAGCGGTGATAAAGCAAGTTGATCGAATCTGCCACCTGTAGCCAAGATGAAGGTTCATACAACTGCTACCACAATTGAAATCGCATCAATTCTTCGTGGCCACATCTTACTTCTCAATGAAGAATATATAATTATGAAAACTGGCGCTAAAAATTAAATCACCGTCGCTGTCGGAGCATTGCTGTACTTGACTGCTACAAAGTACGATAATTGTGAGCTCCCCATTCCTAAGAAAGTAAAAATGATCAACATAATGATTACTTTTTTATCATGTAGCATTGCCTTGACTTGGTCCAAGTATTTCCAACAAGCATAAATCATAAGCAGGGCGCCTGAAAAAAGCAAACGCAGACCTACAAGCCAAGCAGTATTTACATTAGTGCTAGAAAATAAAAATTCAACCGCCGTACCCGATGCACCCCAAAAACAGGCACCGACAACAGCTAAAGTCAATCCTTTATAACGCTAATTCACATTCACACATCCTTTAGATTAATGTTTTTCATTGTAACATGGGCTAAAGGAAAAGTTCAATGCTTCTAAAGTTGATTTAATCTATATAACGTATAACCTGACACGCTAGCCAATAAGCCGATTGTAAAAAGCAACCAAGATTCTGGATGAAAGGCAATTAAAACAAGTGAAAGAAAGCCTGCTGCTAAACTAGAATTGCGTTCCATTCGCTTTTTGCCAAAAAGCAGACCACACATAATGCCAAACATAGTTAGCACATAAAATGAGTCAACTAACAGTAACAAATTCTCAATAATTGCTAGATCACTTGGCTTTACTTTTACACTCAAATCAGTAAAAATCTGAGCACAGCCAAAAAATACCATCACAAATGCAGCTAAGATCGTGATAAAGCTAATCGTACGAAAAACTGACTTCACCTTTTGAGTTGGCGTTTCATCGATAAAGGTTTTTAAGAAAAACTCGTGATCTTTTTTTGCTACTACAGCTCTGCCCATCTTCTTGTCATACCAGTTCAATAGACCAGAACCAATTAGCATAATAGCAATCACAGCAAACTGGATGACAATTAAACGCATGAAAATTGGAAAGGCATAGATTACCGTCAATAACAAAATTACTACATAGATCAGCTATGCATAAAGAAAGAAATGCAGACGCTGTTTATTTTTGAAAATAGTTTGGAATGTTTTTGAATTAGGATCTTGCATAAGACTTCTCCCCACTAAATCTTATTACGAAAACTCAACCAGAAATTTGCCCCACTGAGAATCAAGCCAATAACAGAAGCTACTTGCATGCTTGGCTGCATGAAAAGCAAGATCAGTGATAAAACAACAGTTAAAACGCTAGACGCACGAATTAATTTACGATTTCCACCTAAAATACCGACCTCCACACAAAAGAGTAGAACAACATATAGGCCATCACCAATCAGCCAAACATTTTCAAAGAGATTGGCAAAATTACCGGTAAGCGGCTTAGCCAAAATGTCAGTCCAAAGCTGACGTGCAAAAGCAATACTTAAACCGATATTTGCCCAAAAGAGCAAGAATTCAAATAAGTGAAGAAATACGTTTTTAGTAAATCTAATACTAGTCAGTGTTTCCCAGAATGTATCGTGTTTTTTAATCACTATCCTTCGATCAAGAAAGGCACCAATTGAATAGTAAATCAGAATTGCAATCCCTTGAAATGCAATCAAATGCATAAAAACTTTAAAGTCAAACATCAATGTGAATAGTAAAACTACTACATAAGCTAACTCAAAATATAATACACAGCGACTAAACTTTCGCTCGCTAAGCCAGTGCTTCAATTCTCTTTTATTCATATGATCACTAATATTGCCATTCATATTCTCACCATCTTTTAATAATTATCTAATTATGCAAAAATTGTATAATGATTTCAAAATTTTGTCTAGTCCTTTTATAATTGATTTAGTAAATATTTTTCGAGGTAAATTATGAATTATCCCATTTTAATTGCTATTTTGATCTTCTTGCTGTGCTTTGGCCGATTCATTTGGATCATTACTCACGAACGTCGTTCCTTACGCGCTGGAGTTAGCTTAGTTATCACCTTATTTAGTTTTTTTTTTTAGGTGTAGTCATTCTGGTTAATATCGCTGACCTTGATCCACATTACAAAGACTGGATTTTGCCATTATTTGTGATTGCGCTATTTGCTGTGATGGCTGGAACGATTATCTTTGCATTAACTTTGATCATTATGTTTTTCTACGATGGCATTAAAATCATTATCAAAGAAGGAAACCGCTGGACAAATTATCTTTCTCTGGGCATGGGGATTTCCATTATCTTCTTCCTATTTTTATATCCTCTTGTGGGACGAATTAGTCATGATAGCTGGTTAAAGTATCCCTATATTTTTCTATGGCTAGTCATCATCTACTTAGTCACTATCATGATGATGTATACTTTAACTTCTTGGATTAATTTAATTAATTGGCACATGCCGCACTTAGACTACATCGTAGTGTTAGGCGCTGGCATTATGGGAACAAAGGTAACACCACTTCTGGCAGCTAGAATTTCCCGGGGAATAGAAATTTATCACAAAAATCCTGGCTCTAAGTTAATCATGTCTGGTGGCCAAGGACCTGGTGAAGACATTCCTGAAGCAGCTGCTATGGCTGAATATGCTGAAAAACTGGGTATTAATAAAAACGATATTATTATCGAAAATAAATCCAAAACTACCCAGCAGAACTTGCAATTCTCACATGCACTGATGAAACCAAATAGTCGCTTCTGTATTGTAACCAGCTCCTACCACGTGTATCGCGCTCTGGTTTTAGCTAAACGTCAAGGACTCAAGTGTACTGGTTATGGTGCCAAAACTAAGTGGTATTTTACTTTAAATGCTTTTGTGCGTGAATTCATTGCATATCTGGTAATTACTAAGAAAATGCAATTGACTATCATCGGTTTTCTAGCAGCTATCATGATTGCTGCTGTCGCATTTCATTTTTAATTTATTGCGTTAAGTTGAGAAACTTAGCGTTTTTTATTGATTTATCTTTTAATTTTTTTATAATTATAGTCAAATCTATAGAAAGCAAGGTGTAACTATGAGGATTCGTAAAAACAACTTGTCAAACTGTCATTAGTCAGGATGACGAGTCCTGACTTTTTCAAAAAAGCAGGTTACTTATGTCAGAAACAAAATTCAATAAAACTCTTCTTAGTGTCAGTCATGTGGATTTTTCCTACCCTAAGCGCAATTTATTCACCGATCTAAATTTTTCTATTGCTAATGGTGAACGTGTTGCTCTAGTTGGGCCTAATGGAATTGGTAAATCTACACTAATTGACCTAATTCGTAAGCAAATCCAACCAGATGATGGACAGATTATTTGTCACGGTGAAATTAATTATGTACCTCAAGTCAATGATCAAACTGTAATTAATGACTCAAAGAGCGCTGGTGAAAAGCGATTAGCTTTAATTGAAAATACTATTTGGCTTCCTGGTTCTCTTCTCTTATTGGACGAGCCAACAGTTTACTTAGATGACACAAATATCCAGAATTTACTCTACTTACTCAAGAATTATGATGGAGCAATTCTAGTAGCTAGCCATGATCTGGATTTTATCAACCAACTATGTGAGAGAACTATTATTCTGCAGCCAAATAATGCAGTTTATTACCCAGGAAATTACGCACAGTATCTCGAACAAAAACAATTAGATAAACAAGCCGTACACAATTTTAACGAAAAGCGAGATATATTAAAGCAACAAATTACTGAAAAAGTCTCTACTTTAAAGCAAAAAAGTACTGACTATAATCATTTTGCTAAAACACAAGACAATACTGGTCGCTATCCTTCACGGAGCCATGATCATGTCCAAAAAGGATTAAATAGTCGGCTTAAGCGAGCTGAACGTGAACTGGCTGAGCTTCCAGAGAAACAGCATCTATATCAACATCAACTTAAACTTCCTGAATTTAAAAAGTGGCCGACTAAAATACATAATTACTCTATCAAAATAGATCAATTACTCAGTCCCCAAAATAAGACTTTATTATCTAATACACAGTTAAACTTGCAAACAGCCGATATTATTGGATTAATCGGCCCCAACGGCTGCGGTAAAACAACATTGCTCAAATATTTAGAACACTACATTAATCAGCAGCAATCTTTGCCACCAGCCAGCTACATTGGTTTAAATACGACTAAACAAAAGAAACCTGCCACAGTAGCAGATTTCTTTCACGAGACTATTTTGAGCAAAACTGAAGTTAAGCGTCTTTTAGTTAAAATGGATATGTTTGTCGATTTGACTACAAGACTCACGGATTTGAGTGGTGGCGAATTTGCTAAATTAGCATTAATCAAGCAGCTATACCTTGAACAAGAATCTATTCTATTACTTGATGAGCCGACTAACTATCTTGATCCAGAAAGTGTGACGGCCTTGGCCCAAATGCTAAAACAGTCGCATCTCACTTGTATTATTGCATCCCACAATTGCAAATTTTTAACCCAATTTTGCCAACAAATCTATAAAATTAAGCAGCAAAGACTAATTGAATTGCACTAAAGCATTTCTCTTAAACACATATTTGCTAAGCATATCCTTTACTATCCCCATCTATATTAATGAAGATCACATTTGGTGCTGCAGAAGTTTGGTGCGTTTCTTTATTATATTTACCACCATAATACTCATAACGAGGTTTCCCCTTGCCAAAAGGATCTATTCGGCAAAGAAAGATCACATATGTCGCTTTGAATTCTTTTTCCGGAGAGCCACCTAGCCCGCCATAGATTATTTCTTCCTGATAAGCGTTGGCAACTTCCAGAATGTTTTCTCCTGGTTCTTGCGACCCTACTTGAATTATTAACCCGTATTTATTGCGCTTCTTGTCTCGCGCAATTACATGTACGATTGCTTTTTCATCTAAGACATTTCTATTTGGATCATCAAGTGATTTTGCTTCCTGAATATCGAGTTCGGGAAGCATTCTTTGTACTGCTGGAAGAAGCTGCTCATTATACTTCTTCATAATTCCTGCAGCCAAGTGATCCACCATTGCCGGTGACATTTCATTTTCTAACATAAAAAAATCCTCATTTCTAAAAATCTGAGAGTTTTATCCCTCTATTACTTATTACGCAAAAAAACGCAAAAATTTTTTCAGAAAATGAAGATTTTTCAATTTTTTAGTTTTCTTTTCTAAAAAATGGACTGAGTAGCGATACAAGCAGGCCGTAAATAAAATACCAGCGATAAATATCTGCCAAGTCTTGATTTTGAATCCACAAAATTATTGCAATTACTGTCAGTAAGCCACCTAAAAAGATTGTTGAACCCATATTTTTATCAGTAAAGAAGCTGATAGCAGCACCTAAGGTAATTAACGCTACCAAACTATAAATGACGATAATCACTGGTCCTTTAGTCTGAACGTTAACATCAAGCATTGGTGCGTTAGTAAACAGCTGCCACACGATAAAACCAGCTAATGCAATGCCACATAGCAATACTAGTAATCTAAAAACAAAAGTTAAAGTCTTTTTCATTATTTTTCTCCTGTATGCATAATAATACTAGTATAACAGCAATATCGCGGCATACGAAAAGCGCTTGGATTTTTCCAAACGCTTTTTTACTATTCTTTTGCTTGCATAAATTGTTTTCTAGTGATGTATTTGATTGATTTAACGTATTGCCCCTTGTGTTGAATTGAAATATATTGGCCTGATGGATCGTAGCCGCCAACCTTTTTCAACAATAAATTCTTTTTCGTCTTAGGATTATACGCCTTCACATTGTAATACCGCTGTGTGCCTTTATCTACTTGAGCATAGCTTGTTTCCTGGGAAATGAATGGATTCAATCTATCAGTAAAAGAGTTATGAAATGAAAAAATGCAGATTACTCCCACTACTAGCACTAGTGCCGTTACAAATGCGGTTTTAATAGTACTTTTATTCATAATATTCACCTTCATCGTTCAACTATTGTTATACTAAAATAGTACACTCATTCAATGAATTTAGCAATTGTTTTCATGAAAAAAACGCTTGAAAAATTCCAAGCGTCTTTCACCTAAGCCAAAAATCTTTTTATAGCTTCTTCTACACTAGCATTCAATGATTGGTGCTTCGTTGCAGCATAATTAGCCAATTTTTCATGTAATGAAGGATCAATGCGCACATTAAAATTACCTTTAAAAGGTTTCTCTGGTATAACTCCATCTTCCTTACAGCTCATTAGATAATCATCAATGGCTCCTTGAAAATCCTTCTCCAATTCATCTATTGTATTACCTTCGTAAGAAATAAGACTCTTAATCCCCTGAACCTTACCAAAAAGAATCTTATCCTCCAAAGTATATTCAATTGAACCTTCATAACCCTTATACTTCATATATTGATTTAAAGAAAGCTATGAGCAATTCAAAAATGCTCTCATCCGATGTTTCTGCTGGATATGATCCATTATTTGAATCTGTCAATGATCCAAAAAATGCTGCCTACTTCAATAAAGGTATTGTCTTTAATAAATATACCGGTTCTAGAGGAAAATCCGGATCTAATGATGCAAATCCAGAATATATCGCATGGATAAGAAATATCCTTGATAATGAACAAATTCATTATCAAACAGCCGAACTTGGTAAAGTAGATCAAGGCGGCGGTGGTACAATTGCCTATATTTTAGGAAACTATAACATGAATGTCTTAGATGCTGGTATTGCAGTATTCAATATGCATGCACCAATGGAAATTGTTGCTAAAGCTGACGTTTATGAAGCTTACCTCGCATATAAAGCTTTTTTGACAAAATAAAAAATTAAAAAAAAGATTGTGCTCAAACTTAAATGAACACAATCTTTTTATTTGCTTAGACTTTAATAAATTTTATAAAATTATACAATTTCATTTAAAATTCCACTACCAATTAATTTTTTTATTGCTCGTGCAGGAAGTTGCATCGATAATTCAAGTAATTGTTCTTTTTCTACTTTAAAATTATTA
>QWBY01003985.1_pt1 | contig 12440 bp, 13 predicted proteins | sample 1972471 | NCBI WGS metagenome assembly QWBY01 (sample SAMN09866722, study PRJNA288562) | Human gut metagenome isolate term6_stool, whole genome shotgun sequencing... | reverse complement strand
TTTTGAAAATCGCCACGATGTTTATTTATTTTTTCCTCCGCGGCCTTTACCGTCAGAAAACCCAGTCTGTTTCCGCAGTAACGGGTCCCCGGACTGATGATTCCGAAGGAGGGCAAAAAGCCCATGCAGATGAAGCATGCCAGGACCACGACACCCGTCACGGTGGCCATGCGCTTTCTCTTCTGTCTTTTTAAAAGGCGTCGCTTCTTGCTGCGTCGATGTAAATAGTCTTTCTCCATTAGGTCGTTGCTCCTTGTACGTGCAGGCAGAGATCCTTCAGATCGCAGTCTTCGCAGAGAGGCCGTTGGGCCTTACAGATTCGTCTGCCTAAAAAGATTAACAGGTGATGGCCCTTCGTCCAGTACTCCTCGGGCCAAATGGCCATGAGCTGTTTTTCCGTCCCGTCCACATTTTTGCTTTCGGCGAGGCCCAGGCGATTGGATACGCGAAAGACGTGGGTGTCCACGGCGATGGCGGGAATGCCCAGCACATTGGAGGCCACCACATTGGCGGTCTTTCGCCCCACGCCGGGGAGGGTCATTAAATCCTCGATGGTCGGGGGAATTTCGCCGCCCCAGGAATCCAAAATAATGCGGGACGCCGCCAAGATGTTTTTCGCCTTGTTTCGATAAACGCCGCAGCTTTTCACATAGCCTTCCAGCTCTTCTTGAGACAAGGTCACCATTTTTTCCGGCGTATTATGCTCTTGAAAGAGAACCTTCGTCACTTTATTTACCCGCACATCCGTGCATTGAGCCGACAAAATCGTGGCGATTAAAAGCTCGTAGGGCGTGGTGTAATCCAGCTCCGCCCGCGCGTCGGGAAACATTTTATCCAATCGTTCATAGACTTTTAATGCGTCTTTTTTCGTTAAAGGCATATTACTTCTTCCTCTCATCAAAATAACGGCGTATGTAGGCGGCGTTTTTCACCCACTGTTTTTTTCCCCGCCAGGATCCGCTGAGGCGGCCGTAGCGTTTTTTAAAGGAACGGTTCGTCTCCTCCTCCAGCCCTTCCAATGGAATGTGGTGAACGGGATCTTCCTCTTCGTAAACCGCGTCGATCCCCACGTTCTTCGGACAGACCATTTGGCACACGTCGCAGCCGTAAATCCAATCGGCCATGACCGCCCGCTCCCCTTCCGTCAATTCGCCCCGCTTTTGGGTGATCCAGGAGCGGCAGCGGCCGGGATGCAGCACGCCGCTCATGTCGATGGCGCCTCCCGGGCAGGCGTCGACACAGGCTCTGCAGTCGCCGCAGCTGTCACGAGAGACGCGGATTTCTCCCCCTTCTATATTGGTAAGTAAAAGACCGATGGCCACATAGCTGCCCAAACGGTGATGAATAAAGCTGCCGTTTCTTCCGATAAAGCCCTTGCCCGTCATAGCGGCAAAGCCCCGCTCGTACAAGGGCCCCGTGTCCACTTGGCGGTGAAATCGGACGCCCGGCTCCGTCTCCCGTAAATAATTTTCCAGGCGGGCCATTTTTTCATTCAAGATCAGATGGTAATCCCTGTCCCGTGAAAAGCCCGCCAATCGACCGTAGCCTTCTTTCGGCGCCGGCTCGCGATGGGAAAAGGGCACTTGTTCAAAGGCGACGAAAATAGACTTTACCGAGGGAAGGGATTGTGCCGGATCCATGCGCAGGGCCAAGTCCTCTTCTTCGATGGGCAGCATCTCCCCCGCCGCTTTTCTTTTCGCGAAAACAGAAGCCATGGCATCCAGCGAACGGGCCGGCACCAAAGCCAAATCGTGAAAATGCAGGCGGTCTTTGATTCTGTCTACTTCCATCCCAAATCCTTTCTATTGTTGTATAATAATACTATCACACTCTGACAAAGGAGATACTATGATTCAGCGAAAGCTTTTTGAAAAAATAAAGCCCTTTTTTACGCGGGAAAATCCGGGCAAGTGGGATGTGGATCGAAGTCTGATCCTTATCGTCGCCGCCATTACTCTTTTAGGCTTTGTAGCCCTATCCTCGGCCACTCTGTCTTACGGCAACCGCCCCTTTTTATTGAAGCAGGGCGTCGCCACCCTTCTGGGCACGGCCATCGCCTGCGGACTCATGCTGGTGGACTACCGCATCTGGCGGAGCTACTACCCCTTTCTCTACGCCCTTTGCGTCGTCCTCTTGGCGGCGACGCTTCTCTTCGGTCACGGGGACACGACCTGGGGTTCCAAGAGCTGGCTCGCCATCGGCCCCATTAACTTTCAGCCGGCGGAATTCGTCAAGATTTTTCTCGTCATCTGCTTCGCCTTTTATTTGGAAGCCCACGGCGACAAAATCAACGAGCCGAAGGAACTGGCCAAGGCCTTGGCCTTTGCGGGCTTTCCCGTCGGGCTGATTATGCTTCAGCCGGACTTCGGCACGGCCATGGTCTTTCTCTTTTTCATCGCCGTCATGTTGTTTTTTTCGGACTTGGACTGGAAATATATTTTCGGCGCCATGGGGGCGGGCTTTTTATCTCTGCCCATCCTCTATGCCCGCCTGGACGATTACCAAAAGGACCGGATCCTGAATTTTTTGAAGCCCGACGCCAACACCTCGGGCAGCGGCTACCAAGCCTACGAAGGTCGCATCGCCATTGGCGACGGCCGCCTCTTCGGACGGGGCCTTTACAAGGGGCCCCAGACCCAATTTAATTTTATTCCCACGAAGGAAACAGACTTTATCTTTCCCGTCCTCGTGGAGGAATTGGGCTTTCTCGGCGGCGCCCTTCTCTTGATCCTATACGCCCTGTTGTTTTATCGGCTTCTGTCACTGACGAAGCTGGCGAAGGACAAGAGCGGTCAGCTCATGATTTTCGGCTTTTTAAGTATTCTCTTCATCCATATCTGGGAGAACATGGGCATGACCTTAGGCCTCATGCCCGTCACCGGCATTCCCCTCCCCTTTATCAGCTACGGCGGCACCTTTCAAATGGTAAACCTGGCCATGATCGGCCTGTGTTTGAGCGTGCGCTACCATCGCTCTGCAACAAAAAGGGAGTATCACCTGCCGAGCTTTCTCGAAGGCATCGTCGATCGAATCGGCGACTTTCAGGAACGTCAGTGGAATAAAGAACGTTTAAATCGTCAGAAGAGATAAGGCCGACTTGGTGTATTGTTTTGCCGCCCGCAAATCCTTTCAAAGGCATTTTCTTATTTTCAGAGAGAAAAACCTTGACAAAGTGAATGAAAACGTGGAAATAGAGCACAAATTCAGGTATAATAGATTGCTGAGTAAACAAAGGAGGAAATGAATGAACACCATTAAATTAAATTTAGTTAATCGCGAACACACGGGCACATCCGGCGCAAAGAAGACCAGAGGCGAAGGTTACGTCCCCGGCATCTTCTATGCTCAAGACTCCGAGCCCGTCGCCGTCGCCGCCAAGGCCAACGAATTGGAAAAAGTCGTCGATGAAGCCGGTACATCCGCTTTGGTCGACGTCAATGTCAACGGAAAAGACTACAAGATCCTGTTTAAGGAAATCCAATTCCACCCCTACAAGAATCAACTGATTCACTTCGATGCCTACGGCGTTAACCTGAAGGAAAAAATCAAGCTGTCCATCCCCGTCGTATTGGAAGGCCGCGAAGACATTCGCGTCCAACCGTCCGTCTTGTTACAGCTGTTGGAAGAAGTGGAAGTCGAATGCTTGCCCACCAGCCTTCCTTCCGACGCCATCGTCAATGTTGCCGATATGCAAATCGGCGATACCTTAACCGTCGCCGACTTAGACGTTGCATCCATTGCCGACATCGAAGTCTTAACGGACCTGGAAGAAGCCGTATGCTCCTTACAAGAGCCTCGTGAAGAATCCGTTGAAGACGAAGAAGAAACAAGCGCCGATGCAGCTGACGTACCCACCGTCGGTGAAACCGAATCGAGCGAAGAAGAAGCTGACGAAGAATAAACGGACCGCCCTTGCGGTTCATGAAAGAATAAGATCGGAGTGCCGGTCTTATTTTTTTGCACCGAAAAATTATCGGAGCATAAAAAAGCGCCGAGGAGATTTTCTCTCATCGACGCTTTATTTTTTACTTCACTGCAGAGGACGACACCGGCATATCCTTTTCAAAATCCCATTTGTCCTTGGGATCGGCATAGCGAATGAAAATGGATGCCAGGGCGAAGACCGCCAACAGGCCTTGGTACCAGAGGAAGGGAATGATTTCCACGGGAGAGACCGCCGCCGCTCCCAGCTCCTTGGTGAGTCCCGCAGCGATTAGAATCTGTGCGCCGTAGGGAATGATCCCCTGCATGACGCAGGAGAAGGCATCGAGGAGGGATGCGGAGCGCCTGGGATCCACTTGAAAGTCCCTGGAAATTTCCTTCGCCACCGGCCCGTCGATAATAATGGCCACCGTATTGTTCGCCGTGGCGGCGTCGGTAACCAGGGTCAACAGGGCGATGGAAAATTCCGCCGACTTCACGTCCTTAGCAAAGCCGCTGATCTTTTGCACCAACCATTCGATGCCGCCGTTTTGAGAGACCATGGCCCGCCAGTGGCCATGCCGATGATCCCGGAAAGGACGATGCCGCTGGTCAGAACCAAGAAGACGTTCATACCGGCGAGGGCGGAAATCAAAACGAAGAGATAGGGAATAATCAGGACGAAACTGTAGCTTAAATCGTCCAGCGCCACCTTGCCTGTAGGCTTGCCTACAAAGAGAAAAATCACGAAGGTAATAATCGCCGCGGGAAGGGCGATTTTTATATTCGCCCGGAACTTATCTCTCATTTCCACATTTTGCGTCCGCGTCGCGGCAATGGTGGTGTCGGAAATAACGGAAAGATTGTCGCCGAACATGGCGCCGCCTACCAGGGCACCGATCACCAGTGCCAGGGGCAGATTCCCCTTTTGTGCCACGCCTACGGCAATGGGGCCGACGGCGGAGATGGTGCCCACGGACGTTCCCGTGGAAAGAGAAATAAAGCAGCTGATGAGAAAAATTCCCGAGGTAATGTATTGTACGGGAATCAGAGACAGGGCGAAGTTGACCACGGAGTCCACGCCGCCGGAAGATTTCGATACGGTGGCGAAGGCGCCGGCCAATATGTAAATCAAACACATAATGATGATGTTTTCGTCGCCGCAGCCGCGCACAAAGGTGTTGAACTTGTCGTCGATCGAGCCCTTAAACATGACAAAGGCCAAAATAACGGCGGGAAGAATACACACCGGTGCCGCCACTTGGTAAAAGGCCATTTCCACGCCCATGGCATTTAAAATAAGCCCCGTGGCGAGATATACCAACACGAATAGAATAAAGGGTAAAAGCGCCGCGCCCTTGGCTTTCACATATACTTTTTCATCTCCCATAACGTCCTCCTCATAGTCTCGATACAAATGATGGCCCTCCCCTTTCGAGGCGAACCGGTTCCTCAAGGTCATTATAGTGGAGCACTTACCCTTTGTAAAGAATGGCCGCACGCCACAAAAAAACTCCCGCATCAAAAGCGGGAGCTTTCATCAGTCGTGTAAAAAGCGGGAGACGCGCTTGTATAAGGCCAAGGTCGCCGCCGAAATAATGAGCCCTTTCACAAGATTGAAGGGCACGATGCAATAGAGCATCAGATCCCACAGGGAGTTCACCCGAGGCGTCACAGCACGGCCCATGTTTATAATGGCATCCATGGGCATGATTTTTCCGTAAAGGGGAAAGACCACGAAGTAATTGCTCAAGGTCGCCACGAGGGTCATGCCCACGACGCCGAGCAAGAGGCCGACGACGGCGCCGCGATAAGTTCTTTGACGGCTGTAAAATTTCGCCGAGAGGCCGACAAACAGGGCGCCGACGATGAAGTTCGACAGCTCCCCGACGCCGCCGGTGGTGGTGCCGCGGACGAAAAAGGTGAGGATGCACTTCACCAGCTCGATGGTGATCCCCGCCACGGGGCCCATGGCAAAGCCGCCGATAAGGGCGGGGATATCGGACAGGTCGATCTTTATAAAGGGCGGTGCGATAAAGGCCAAGGGAAATTCGATGTACATAAATAAAAACGCGATGACGGATAAGAGGGAAAGGCGAGTTAAATTCCTCGTGGAATAGCGCGCCTTGGTTCGCTGGATTTGGTTCATGGTTCCTCCTTTGACGGGCAATAAAAAAGCCCGCGTCTGTGGGCATAACATGAAAAAAATATCTTCTTTCATCCGGACTGTCACCGTCGGTATTGGAATTGCACCAATTCAGTCTTTCGACACGTGGACTTTACCACCGATGAGGAATTTCACCTCGCCCTGAAGATTATGATCTTATTTCGTTTTTATTATACCACGTCCTTAGAGAAATAAAGCATTTTTTAAAAAAGGGTACAAAAAAAGCCCCGAAGGGCTCTTTTCGCGATTTCGAAAACAGTGCTTACTTACCGACGATCATTTCGGAAAGACGCAGGGGTTCGATGTATTCGTCCCCTTTAAAGACGCGCATGTTACCGCCGGAGACTTCGTCGATTAATACGACTTCGTCGCTGCCTTCCAGACGGCCGAATTCCAATTTAATATCGTACATTTCCAGGCCACGTGCCTTTAAGTCGTCGTAGATGACTTGGGAAATGGAGCGGGTGAGTTCCTTAATGCGGTCGTATTCCCCTTCTTTCATAATGCCCAAAAGAATCAAGGCATCTTCGTTGATCAGAGGATCTTGGCGTTCGTCGTCCTTTAAAGTAAATTCCACGTAACGATTTAAATCGTCGCCGTCGTTGGCGTATTTGCCGTAGCGGCGAATGAAGCTGCCCGTGGCTTTAAAGCGGCAGATAACTTCCAAGCCCTTGCCGAAAACTTTGGCGGGCTTGATTTCCATGAGACGATTGTCCACGTCGGCGGAAATAAAGTGTGTAGGGATTTTTTCTTCTTCGAATTTTTCAAAGAAGTATTTGGTCATGGCGATGCATGCGCGGCCCGAACCTTCGATGGAAAGGCCTACTTGGTTTTCACCGGGATCGAAGACGCCGTCTTTGCCCGTCACGTCGTCCTTGAAATAAAAGTAAGTCTTACCGTCTTCTTGAAGAATGTTCTTCGTCTTTCCTTCGTAAATAGTTTTCAAAAAAACCCTCCTGTCATACAAGCAAATCGTACAATTTATTTTACAACAAATGACCGCGGGAAAACAGAGCCTAAGGCATATTTTCCCATAATTTTCACGACAAATTTTCCTTCAAACAAAAAGCGCCCGCAGGCGCTTCCTTAAATGGCGTGTTTATTTGAATTGTAAACGATGACGGGCATGCCCTTAAAGGCATTTTCGTAGAAGGTCGGCGCCTTGGAGGGAGGCGTGTTCACGCAGCCGTGGCTGCCTCCTCCTAAATAAATCCTGCCGCCGTAGCTTCCCCGCCAGTTGGAATCGTGAATGCCGCAGCCCGTCCAGTTAAAAGGCATCCAGTACTTCACGTAGCTCTTCCAGGTGTCCCCGGTCAGGTAGCGGTTGCGTTCTTTCATCCAAATTTCATGGGTGCCGGTGGGCGTGCCGTTTCCTGCATAGGGATTGCCCGTCACGATAGGCGTATCGATGACGAGATTGCCTTCTTTATACAGCCACATATGTTGACGGGCGATATCGATTTCGATGTAGCTGTTGCCGATGTCATTCACATTTCGGCTCAGGGCGCGGCGCTTATACACCGGCTCCATGGTTTGAACCTTTGCATCCTTCATGGCCGTCATCAGCTGCTCTACGGTTTTGGGACGATCGATTTGCCAGCCGTAAATGCCGCCTACCACGCGCATCATGGCGCCGCCTGTGGCTTGAAAGTCGCGAGTACCCTTAAAGGTATCGTACTTTTCTCCCAGTCCGGCCACGTAGGCCTTGACCTTTTCCTCGTCAGGCTCCAGGCTTCCGTCCTCGGCAGATTTATAGAGATTGATTAAATTTTCCCCGGCCAGGACCTCTTCTCTGTCGGAGAAATTATAGGTCAGCTTGTATTCTTCGATGGCGTTTAAACTGGCCACGTGCTTTTTCATGTGATCCAAATCCTCCGCCGGGGTGGGCTTCAGATAGAGATCCGCTTTCTTCGCGTCCAATTTTTTATCTTGCCTGTGAAAGGAGTCCAACACGGCCTTCTTCAGCTTGAGTCCGTCTAAGCGGGTGCCTTCCTTGGCATCGGAAATGGTATAGCCCTCCCCTTCCTTGTAGACGATCATTTGCGGGATGGGATCCGTAATGTCCTTGTCCGCCACCATGTGCATATCCCCTAAAGCCTTCTCGAGCTTTACGTCGTCATAAGTAATGGATGTCTTCACCTTATAATCCTTTTGAATAAAGGCGTAGACGGGCCATGCCCAGGGGCTGTATTCTTTTACCTTAAAATCGGGCATGGTTTCCTTGTAGTCGATGGCCGACGCCTTCATGGTGTCGGTCTTGTCGTCCTTGCCCACAACGGTTAAGGCGTAATCCTTCCAGGACTTTTTAAAATTTTCCCTTAAATTCGCCTTGGGCTCCAGAGATATATCGGCTCCGTTCACCGATGTTTTCGGCATGTAAACCTGCATGAATATAACGGCGCCTATAATGTACAGTACAGCCAAGATGCCGAGGGCAATGGCCGCAATTTTTCCGAATCGATTGCTCAAAGTCGTTCTCCTTTTCTAATCACTCGCTCTATTAGTGTACCATAAAATTTTCTCGGTTCAAGGTGATTTTTCCCTTTCTCTTCATGGGAATGTAGTGTAATCTAACTATAGATAGGATTCATTACACGAGGAGGTTGTTATGGACAAGACGCCCCGAACCATTCAGTCGCTTGCCAGGGCCTTTGCAATTTTAGATTGCTTCGATGCCGTGCATCCGAAGCTGAGCTTATCGGAAATTTCCAAGCTGGTGAATTTAAATGTCAACACCACCCGCGGGCTGGTCAACACATTGGTTCACTTTCAATACTTAAGCCGCGACGAAGCGGAAAACGACTACCACTTGGGCCTGGCTTTTATTCCCAAGGCCAATTTAGTGGAGGACCAATACTTGTTCCACGTCAAAAATAAAATTCAGCCCATGCTCAGAATTTGGGCCAACGCATTTGAACTGAGCGCCCGTTTGAATATGGTGGAAGACGGCCAGCTCCTTACCGTGTTTACGGAGGTGCCCGACAACACCCGCTACCTGATTATGACCCGCTCCCGCACGCCCTTTCCCCTCCACGCTACGGCGTCGGGGAAGGCTTATCTGGCCAGCCTGCCGGAGTCGGTGATGGACAATTACATCTCCGAGACGCGGCTGGTCGTCTACACGGACAAAACCATTACGGATGCCGCCATGCTGAAGGAGGAAATGACCGCCACGCGAAAAAGAGGCTACGCCTTGGAAATCGGTGAAATTAACGACGGAATCGGCTCCATCGCCATTCCCATTTTCGATAAGCGGAAGGATTGCATCGGCACCATTTCCCTTTCCGGCGCCAACGAAAAGATTTTAGAGGAAGAGGCCGAGGCCTTCGCCACGGTTCACGCTATTTTAGAAGAGCTTCATCCCTTATGGTAAAGAAAAAAGCTATTGCCCATATCGCGGCAATAGCTTTATTTTTATGCGTCGAAAACGGCGGTAACCTCCGCGGGGAAGGCCACGGCGTCTTTGATGTGAAGGACATTGATCATAATCACGGCGCCGGTTGCGGGCACCTGATCCAAGTTGGCCATGACCTCCACCTGGTATTTGTTTTCGTTGAGCCAAAAGCGTTGGGCCACCAAGTCCCCCGCTTCGGCGGCTTCGGGACCGGCGTCGGTGTTTAAGGTTTCGTGACCGATGGCGGCGATCTTTCGCGTGCGGCTCAAATACTCCAGAGCCGCCACGGACCAGCCCGGCGTCACCTCCACGTCGTCGTGGGTGTTGGTGAAGTCTTCCTGGGAATAAATCCGCTTATACCAGCCCGAGGAAAAGGCCACAAAGGCGCCCTCCGGTATGGGCCCGTGTTCTTTTTCAAAGGCCAAAATATCGTCCACGGTGACGGCGTAGCCCGGCTCTTCCTTCACCTTGTCTTCCAAGTGGATGACGTACAGAGGCAGGTAGCGCTCCTTCGGCGAAATATCCGACAAGATCTTTCCCCCGTCCATAAAGTGAGCCGGTGCGTCCACGTGGGTGCCGTGGGAGGTGCCCAAGGTGTATTCCCGATTGTCCGAGCCCGTTTCCTCCAAGGTGGTGAGCACGCGCTCGCCTAAGGGATTAAAGGCCTGATAGATGGCCATGTCTTTCGTCACCTCGTGGGTCAGGCTCAGCCAAGTCTTTTCCTTTAGTGCCTGTAATAAATCCTGAGTCTTCATGTGATCCTCTTTCTATTTTTTCGATACATCCATTATAGCCTTTCTCTCTTCTTTTCTACAGCCCTGTCTTACGGCACAAAAAAAGAGGCCGAAGCCTCCTTTTTTCCTACATACTTTTTCCTACATCGCCAGATAGGCCATCAGGGCGTAGTTGATTAAGAATAAAACCGTGGATCCGATGAGGATCGGGTGCAGCTCTTTGGCCTTGCCCTTTAGGATCATGACGACGCAGTAAAAAATAAAACCTGCGGCGATGCCGTTGCTGATGGAGTAGCTGAGGCCCATGAAAATCGATGCGAAGAAGGCCGGTACGGCACATTCCAAATCGGTCCATTCGATTTCTCTAAAGCTGGCGCACATCATAATGCCCACGATAATCAAAACGGGAGCCGTAGCTTGTGCGGGGACCAGTCCCGCCACCGGCGCGATGACGATGGCCAATAAAAACATAATCGCCGTTACCACGGAAGTGAGACCCGTGCGTCCGCCGGCACCGATGCCCGCCGCACTTTCCACATAGGTGGTGGTGTTGCTGGTACCGATAAAGGCGCCGATGACCGTGCCGATGGAGTCGGCGAAGAGGGCCTTATCCAGCTTCGATTTAAAGCCGGAGCTGGTTTGCATATTGCGAATGTCGTCTTCGCTGAATATTCCCGAGCGACGACCGGTGCCGATAAAGGTACCCAATGTGTCGAAGGTGTCGCTAAGGGAGAAGGCGAAGATGGTCATGAGGACCAAGGGGATGCGGCCGGGATCGGAAAAGAGGCCCAGGAGCCCTTCCTTGCCCAGGGCTACGCCGAAGACCGTGGACAGGTCTTGGAAGGAGCTTGCCACGGAAGGACTTTCCGAAAGCTTGGACAGATCCACGACGCCCATGGGGATGCCGATAATCGTCGTAGCCAAAATACTGATTAAGATGGCACCCTTTACATTTTTAAGCACCAGGACCACGGTGATCAACAGGCCGATCATGGCCAGGAGCACGCCGGCGTTGTTGAAGGTAACCAGGGCGGGAACGGCGGCGGATGAACCGATAATGGTGCCCCCGTCCAGGGCTTGATAGGTGCCCGGATCCAGGGTGAAGTTCAAGAGGCCGCAGTTTTTAATGCCGATATAGCCGATAAAGACGCCGATACCGCCGCTAATGGCATGTTGCAGCGACTCGGGAATGGCCGTGATAATCATCTTACGAACTTTCGTCACGGTGATCAAGACATTGATGACGCCGCACAAAAAGACCATGCCCAGGGCCTCTTTCCAGGTAAAGCCCAAACCGAAAACCACGGTATAGGTGAAAAAGGCGTTTAAGCCCATGCCCGGGGCCAAGGCGTAGGGCACATTGGCGAAAAGCCCCATCACCAAGGTGGAAACCACCGATGCGATAATCGTCGCCAGGAACACGGCGCCCCAAGGGATGCCCGTTTGAGAAAGGATTGCGGGATTGACGAAAATAATATAGCTCATGGCAAAGAACGTGGTCAAGCCGGCTAAAATTTCCGTTGAAAAATCCGTCTTGTTCTCTTTCAACTTAAAGAATGACTCCATAGACTTCCTCCTTATGAATATTACGGGATTAGTATATCACGATTTTATCAGACGAACACTTGCTGAATGAAAAACATATACACCGCCGTGCCGAGAATAATGGAGACGATGGATTTTCGCTTCCAAAGATAGCTGAGGGCGGTGACCAGGGTGGCGACGATTAAGGGCACATATTCCCCCGGCGCCGTAAAGCGCATGGTGCGCAAACAGTAGACGATCAAAAGCCCCATCATGGAATAGGGCAAGAGATTGCCCAAGTCGCCGACGACCTTCGGCAGCTGCTTCTTTCCCGAAAAGAAAAACAGAGGAAAGGTGCGTATGGCGAAGGTTATGGCGATGACGATGGCAATAGCCAGATAAACTTCTCTAGTGGACATATTTCCTCCTGTAAATCAAATCGCCGATTAAAATCAAAACCATGGCGGGAAGAATAAATTTCTTGGGCCCCACCACGAGTAAAGAGAAGAGCGATGCCGCCACACCCAATATAGCGGGGAAATGGTGGTCCGTTCCCTTCCACTGCTCCAAAAAGGCGGTGATGAAAAGGGCGGTCATCATAAAGTCGATGCCCGTGGCGTCGATGGGAAGCAAGGTGCCGATCCATCCCCCGAGCACCGTAGCGCCGACCCAGGTCATAAAGTTAATCAGCCCCATGGAA
>QWBY01004970.1_pt1 | contig 12445 bp, 13 predicted proteins | sample 1972471 | NCBI WGS metagenome assembly QWBY01 (sample SAMN09866722, study PRJNA288562) | Human gut metagenome isolate term6_stool, whole genome shotgun sequencing... | reverse complement strand
ACATGTGCCTAAACCTCTACCTCTTACATATCCATATGGTAGAACAAGATATGAAATAATATGTGCAAACGAATTACCATTTATTGCTTTTTGAATACTGTTTCCACCAAATGAATTGAAGTTAAATAATATATTACTTATAGGATTATATTTCAGTGCTTCAATAGTGGATCCAAATGAATAAATTTTTCTGGGAATTCTATGTTCATATAATTTTCCATATCCAATAACACTTGAACTGACCCCTTGCTTTACAAATATATCGATAAATGATGATGATTTATCCGTCTCAAAAATTGTATTATTAAATCTAATGCTTCCTATTATATCCAACCCAATAATAAATAATGGTATCATAATAATTATTGCCATTATTTTACGTTTATTAATCCATTTATTCTTAAAATAGTTATCAGAACTTCTGAATATAAAATAAATAAAAATTAATGAAATATTTACAACAAATACAGATCTATTTCCTGTCATCAATGTAATACAAGAATATATTAAATATAATAAAATAGGAATTTTTGCTTCTTTCTTATCTGGTAATGTTGAAAGATAAACAAAAAAATATATCCTACATCCATATGCAAACAAAGCTATTAGATATGGAATTCTAACAGCTTCATCCATATACAATTCGGTATATCCTATTTCTCTCACTTTAATAACTCTTAATATTTCAATAATAAAATAAGGAATATAAGAAGTATAAAATAATACTATACTGGCCTTCCTAATTAGTTCATCCTTGCTTACGTTAGACCTAAATCTAATTCCTTCTATATTTACTGATGAAGTATAATATCCTATAGAAATTCCTATTAATGATATTAACAATGATAAATATATATGATTAAGAGTTTTTGTATCAAAAAGTACTACTCCTCTTGAATATCCAAAAAATTCATACATAAAATACGATCCTAGTAAAAACATAAAATAACACATTAGAAATATTATTAGAATAATGTTTTTCTTATAGTTTTTTATGTTGAAAACCATAAGCGTTACAAATAAAAACATTACTAAAAAAAATAAAGTATTAGCTTCACTAACGACTGAAATAATAAAAAATATTAATAATGTAAGAATAGATAATATAATGTATCTTGCATTAAATTTTTTATTATTACTTATCTCTGGTACTCGATTCATCAAATCTCCTTTAAATGATTTATAAAATCTTTATAGTTTACAGAATTTCTAAATTTATTTTCCCATATTTTTCTTGAATTATGCTTATACGTATTATACATTTTAAAATCCATAAACTTAATCTTTAAAATTGCTTCAATTAATTGTTCTTCGGATAAATCACAATCTAATAGTATTCCATTTTCTCCATTTACTACAGCTTCTGATGTGCCTCCTACATTTGTTGCGATTACAGGCATCCCCACAGATTCAGCTTCCATTATAGAGACAGGTAAACCTTCAGACTCACTAACATTAACGAATACTGAAAATTCTTCGTTTGCGATAACCTTTAAATACATATCATTATCACAAAACCCCCTAAATTCTACTGAAATATTTGATCCACAATTTTTAATAATGTCTTTTATTTCCTCTAAGTATTTTTCGTCTCCATCTCCATAATGCACCCACTTGATGCATCCATCTTTTATATTCGAAAGAGCGCGTGCTATAACATGAATTCTCTTAATTCTAGCAATTCTAGAGCATGTTAATATTACAAAATTCCTATTATTTATTTTATTATTAAGTTTTATTTCTTTTGTACCTAGTCTATGAAGAAAAATTTTGTTATTTAATTCATCATAATTTTCTAGATATTTCATTCCGTCTTCTGATATACAATGTATTTCATCAATTCTATTGTATAGATAGCCTCTATATGGCAAATAATTTTCCTTATTTCTAAACTCAAATATATCTTGCGCATGACATCTAGATACAACCTTAGCATTAGGAAAAATATCTTTTAGTCGGCAGCAAGCCAAGCTAGAAAACCCTACCCTATATGTATAAAAAATAAGATTTTCTGTCTTTAACATTTGATTTTTATCTAATACTTTTTTTATATTACTTAATACCAATTCGCTTTTAGATGAAAATAAGAAAAGGCGTTTTAAAGAATTAAAAGTTAATTTTTTCGTTTCTATCATATATTTTAATTCACTAATCATATCTTTCCTGAAAATACTTCTTATTAAACATATAATTCTATGAATAATTGAATTGTAATGTATACCTAACTTGCCAATTTTGAAATAGCTAGGAATATTTATATGCGTATTACTATATTCATGACCTTTTACTGTGAAAAAAAATATTTTATCTTTCTCGTCATAATATTTTACTTCTTCATTTAGATAAATTTCATCCTGCATAAAGTCAGAAATTATTATTAATGTCATTCTATTTCCTTTCTAATTTATCTAATACTCTTGAGTAAAATGGTAGCTTCCCTATTTGATCAGGCATTTGAACAACATCTGGATCTGATGCGCTATTACCTTCAATGATACAAATAGTTCCATCGTTTTTTATAGCTATATCCCAACCTACATATCTTATATTTTTATTAACATCAGCTGCACACTTTACTGTTTCAAGCACATTTTCCCAGTATGGGATTTTAAATCCTACTATTTGTTTGTTTGAAATAGGATGGATTATATATCTATGATTTTTTTTATCTATTGCTCGTGTATATACTATTCCAGTATCTATATCTATTAGTGCAGCAAGTCCTAGATGATGAAAATTATCTGTGCATCCTTTTCCATTCCCACATCTAAATACAGCGTTCATTATTTCAATAGTTTTACCTGTATTTATAGTAACAACTCTTAATGTATTTACTGATGAGGGATTGAAATCTGACATTTCTTGGTTCTGTATAATTAATTCTTCTAAAATTACATTCATGGCACGTAATTCCGAATACTTTTGCTCCAAGTCTAATATTGCGTTATAATCTAGTATTCCTATCCCATTTCCACCGCTACCATCTTTTATTTTATACATAGAAACCGGGAATTTAACTACAAACTCATGAAACTCATCATATGTTGCATTGCTTAAATCTATCCAATCTCTTCCAAGAAATTTACTGTAATTTTGATAAAATATGCTCTTATCGTCAAACTCTTTAATTTTTAATTTTCCATTACAAACAGTCACAATTTTTTTCCATTTACGAGCTACAATAAATTTTTTTCTATCAAATGATCTTCTATAGAAAAATTTATATTGGAAATAATCATTTATTCCACATCCATATCTTAGTATGCACCATATGAAATCTTTTTTTTAAAAAGCCGACATTTTCTTCTATAAAGTACTTTTGCAATAAATTATATTTTTTTAAATGAACAGTTATATATTCAATTCCTCTTGAACTATTATATCCTGTAATTTTCTGAGTATGATTGTCAGTTTTATCGTTTTTTTTCATTTTACAATCCAATTTCCTTTATCGTCTCCAATTGCCAATTCATATAAACTATTTGCTAGATACACATCTATAAGAGCTAATCCTACAGAATTGAAGTAGATGAATTCATCATTGCTTTCTCTACCTTTTTTTCTTCCATTTATTATGTCAACAAGGTCAGCATATATATCGATATCTTGTAATAATCCTTGTTTATACATTTGTGAAATTGTCTGAGTCCTATGTTTTACACATTCCCAACTATCACAAATAATCTTATTTGCACTTAATGCTACATCAAACTCATCTTCAAGACCTGCAACATGAATGTACAAGCTTCCTTCTTTTATCCATTTTTTCTTCAAGACCTTCTCTTGGGAACTAATGGCTGTAACTATTATGTCGCTGTTACTAGCAGCTTCTTCGTAATCATTCGATGAATTAATAAATTTTACATCTGGATAAAGTTTCTCTAATTCATTAATTAGATCTGCAATTTTAGCTTTTGTTCTTGAAGAAAAATAGCATGTATCTAACTCTGGAAGGACATATTTTATTAATTTAAAGTGAGCTTTAGCTTCTTCACCTGCACCAATAAATCCTATAACTTTTGAATTTGTTCTTGCTAAATACTTTGCAGCAATAGCTCCAATTGCTGCTGTTCTTAGACTAGTTACTAATGTTGAGTTTAATATTGATTTAAGCTTTCCTGTTTCTGTTTCAGACAAAAAAGTAAATCCTTCAACATTATCTATTTCTTTTTTCTTATTAGATGGAAATACTGATATCCATTTTATCCCTGAAATGTTTTTATCTAAAATAGTAGCTGGAAGGCAGTTAATTCTATTCTGAGTTCTTTCATCTATTATTAAAGATGTTTTATCGGGTTGCATTACTGTTTCAGATTGAGTTAACAGTAACGCTTCTTGAACGGTAGATAATATATAATCATAATTTTCGTTTATCAACGAATTTATATCTTCAGATGATATATACAGGAATTTATCTTTCATTATATCTCCCAAATTGTAAACAACATATTTTCGTCATTTTCATCACTTACATATAGTACATCTTTCGACTTTTTAAATGTATCATTAATTTCCTCAATCGTATTGCCCGTAACATGCAAATATCCAAACACCTGTAGTGTAGTACCTGAGGCTGGTATAGTATCTCCTATTGAGTGTGATTGAACAAATTCATGAACTCCTTGTATTTGTCGTAATCTATCTATCCCTCTTATCTGTTTTATAGTACAAGGTTTAATTTGTATAGGTAAAATTGAATATAATCTGTTCTTATCGTGATTTACTTCTGTAATATTATCAAAATTCTTATATAGTCCATTTCCATTTAGCGAATGATTAATAAGTATTTTCATCTGATTTATTCCATAGAAATACTCTACTGGATAGTAAGTCAATGATCCTCCATATCTGAATCCTATCTCATTAAAAATAAATTTATTTTCATAATAAAAAGATTCAATCCATATAGCACCATATTCGATTTTCTGATCTTCTATCATTTTTATAGCCTTGGCATTTGTACTATCTAAATATTCCGCCTCATGAATCGACGGAAATACCTGTAGTGCCATTACAGGCGCTGCGTTTTCTTCTATTTTTTTTGATTTCTTATCACTCATACCACAATATTTTACTATTCCGTCTTGAATTGTATATTGTATGATTACGCTATCTGATGGAATATATCTTTCAATTAAAATATTCTTTGATTTCGAATTGTCTAACGCCTTTTCGATGCCTGCCTTTAGTTGTTCTTTGTTTTTACAAATACTTATTCCAGTTGATCCGTTGTTATCCACTGGCTTAGTAACTAAAGGATAGTACTTCATATCATCTAGCTTGTCATCCCCGATATCAAATGTCTCTGTTACATTAATTCCGTGTTCTATACATTTATCTTTGAAAATTCTTTTATTTGTAGACATTTCCCACTGTTTCTTATTTGTGTAGTATGGTAGACCTAATCTTTCACATAATTCAATTGCTACTGGTATGTTAACTTCGCTTGCTCCAGCATATATACCATCTACCTTCTTATTAATGCACAGTTCGTAAACTTTTTCGATGTCTATTGTGCTAATTGAATAGGATTCGTCTGCAATTGATTTTACTACAGCTTTTGGCAATTCTTGATTGTCTACAGCTATTAATTTATATCCTTTTTCTTTTACGTATTTCGCTGCATCAAGAAAATAATTAGAAGCACCTAAAAAAAGTATAGTTTTATTGTTCATTTTCAACCTCTATCTTAATCATCTTAATTGCTCTTTCAGCATTTGCAATAGCTTCAATTTCGTTATCTCCCTCTGCTATTACATGACCAATTCTGTCCCTACTATTTTTTATTTCTGAAATATTGTCTCCTTCTTTTACACATATTTCAATTTCTACTATCCCTGGTAGCTTTTTTGCATCGTCTAGCCTTGTAATACTTTTTATCTTTCCTGGATTTATTTTAAAATAACGAATAGCAGAACCTTTTTGTTTTTTAATTGGTAAAACTACTTTTTCATTCAGTGATATTTCTAACATTAATTCTATCATATCTATTCCTGTACTTAGTGGTACTAAATTGCTCGTGATGAAGTCTCCTCCCATCCTAGCTCCCATTTCTATAACTTTAGGTCCTTCTCTGGTAATCATGACTTCTATATGAGCCGGCCCATTTTTTACACCTATAGACTCACAGGTAGCACTTACTAAGCATCTCAACTCATCCATTAATTTCTGTTCAATATTTGCTGGTTGACTATGTCCAAGCTCAACAAAATACGGACTACCCGTTGTTTCCTTTTTGGTAACTGCTAATATATTTGAAACTCCATCAATACACATAACTTCTATACTGATTTCTTGTCCCACTAAGTACTCTTCAACAATTACTGATCCGTTTCTGCTAAAACCCTTACTGTATATAATAGCATCGTTTAGTTTGTCTACTGAATCTACTAGCTTTACGCCCCTACTCCCAGAGCTATCCGTTGGCTTAATAACACATGGAAACTTTATAGAATATTGATTATAATCATAATTATTCTCCTTTTCTAAAACAAAGTACCACGGATGTGGTACGCCGTCTTTTTCAAAGGACTGAATCATAAGCGCCTTGTCGGTAGCCTTAAGAGAGGACTCATAACTTATTGAAGTTAAACCTAGTTTTTCAGATGAATAAGCTATTGACCTAACAGGCATATCTGTAGCGGTTGTTACAATTGCATCAGCCTTGAATTTTTTCGCAACTTCATATACACCTTTTTCATCAGTCGTGCTAACACAAAAAAACTCGTCCGCTTGTTTAACACAGACTGCATTTTCATTATAATCAACTATCCCTAAATAATATCCGTCTTCAATAACCTTGTCAATTAAAGGTTTTTGCAAAATTGAAGCTCCCAATACTAATACTCTCTTTTTTTTCATACTATAGTAACCCTCTAGCTATTATAAATACCTGTTTTGAACAGAACAATTTTAATTGTTTTGATTAAAATTTTTAAATCAGTACTGAGTGAAATATTATCTACATACCAGCAATCTTTTATTATTTTTTCTGATTGCGATATTGTATTTCTATAATACGCTTGACTGTACCCTGTTATTCCAGGCAAAACATTTAATCTTTTTTTTCTATATTCATCTAATTCATCATATCTCATACTTACCAAACTTGGTCTTGGACCTATGAAAGACATTTCACCCTTTAACACGTTGAAAATTTGAGGCAACTCATCTATTGATAGTTTTCTTATTATTTTCCCTATTTTCGTTAATCTCTCATCTTTTTTGCTGTTATAGGTTGATCCGTCAGGATTTCTCAAGTCAGGTGAATTTATTTTCATTGATCTCAATTTGTACATTTTAAATACCGACCCATTTATTCCTCTTCGTTCTGATATATAAAAAATATCCCCTTTATCTTCAATATATATAAGAACTCCAAAAATAATACATACAATTAATACTATCGGCGAAATAATTAAAGATACAAGAAAATCGATAACTCTTTTTAAATATTTTTGATAAAACAAAATTTCCCCCTACAACAATTTTCTTAAACTACTTATAATATATTCTACGTCTTTTTCAGAAAGAATAGTGTGTAAAGGTAAAGTTATCTCGTTTTTATAAAAATCATAAGCATTGTTATAATCCTCTATTTTAAAACCTAATTTCTTATAAGCCGTTAGCATCGGCAATGGTTTATAATGAACATTACATGCAATACCTTGTTCTCCCATTTTTTTAATAATTATATTTCTCTTATTTTCATCATCTTTCAGCAATCTTGTTATATATAGATGTCCTGATGAACGATAATCTTCAGAATAATGATCTAAGTAAAGTATTCCTAATTGATCTAGGTAATTGTTATATAGCTTTATCAGACTTTCTCTTTTTAGCAACATATCAGGATACCTCTTCATCTGAGCTATTCCTATTGATGCCAAAACATCTGTCATATTACACTTATACCACGGTCCTATTACATCATACTCCCAGGCGCCAACTTGCATTTTAGATAACGCATCTTTTGATTGTCCATGAAGCGAAAATAATTGATATTGCTTATAAATGTCTTCATCACTAATTCCATTTATCGATTTCCAAGTCACTGCTCCACCTTCTGCTGTAGTAAAATTTTTAACTGCATGAAAGCTAAAACATGTAAAGTCAGACACACTTCCTATCTTATTTCCTTTATAGCTTGCTCCAAATGCATGTGCAGCGTCTTCGCATACTGCTATTCTTCCAATCGCTTCTTGTATATTATTACAAGGCTTAAAAATAGCTCTCTTTTTCTCCACTATTTTATGGATTCTGTCATAATCACATGGTATTCCAGCAACATCTACTGGTATTATCGCTTTTGTTTTCTCAGTTATAGCATTCTCTAATTTATCATAATCCATTTCTGTTTTATTTGGATATGAGTCAACAATAACTAACTTAGCACCTACATGACATACTACTGATGCTGTAGCAGTATATGTGTATGCCGGAACAATAACTTCATCGCCTTTACCAATTCCTAGCAATCGTAAAGTTAGTTCCGCGCATGCGGTTTGTGAATTTAAACAAACTGCACCATCTGCTTCGCAAAAACTTGCAACTTGTTTTTCTAATTTTTTTGTTTTTGGTCCTGTTGTAATCCAACCTGATTTTAAAGCATCTATCACTTCATTAATTTCTTCATTACTTATATCAGGTGGTGAAAATTCAATTTTCATGTCTCTCCTTTTATTAATCTATACTCTTTGAGTTGAAAATTTGTTAATTTAAAATACCGGCTATCATAATTCTGAAATTTGAAATATCATAAACTCAAATGCCCGACTCCTTCTATGAATTATTGTAACCTTTTGGATTGTTTTTCTGCCATTTCCACGAATCTTTACACATGTCTTCTAAGCTTCTAGTAGCTCTCCAATTTATGGATTCAGCGGCTTTGTCAGCATTTGCCCAAACTTCATCTAAATCTCCAGGTCTTCTTGGACCTATTTCCTTTTTTATTTTAATATTATTTGCTTTTTCAAACGAACTAACTAATTCTAGTACACTACAAGGGATTCCTGTACCTAAATTAATAATATTAATCCCTTTGCTGCAACCAAATTCTAATGCTTTTACATGACCAATTGCCAAGTCGACCACATGAATATAATCTCTTAAGCATGTGCCGTCTGGAGTGTTATAATCGTCTCCAAAGATTGTAAGTTTTTCTCTTTTTCCAATTGCGACCTGTGTTATATAAGGCATTAGGTTGTTCGGAATTCCCGTGGGATCCTCTCCTATCAAACCACTTTTATGTGCGCCAATTGGATTAAAGTATCGTAGTATTACACCCGATAAATTTTTATTGGAACGTACTGCATCTTCTATTATTTGTTCTATAATGAATTTGGTCCAGCCATAAGGATTTGAACACGTTCCTTTTTTCATTGACTCGTCATTAGGAGATTTGTTTTCTTCGCCATAAACAGTTGCGGATGAGGAAAAAACAATCTTATTTACTCCAAATTCTTCCATACATTCAAGTACAGTCAATATTGTATCGATGTTGTTTCTATAGTATTTTAATGGAGTCGAAACAGATTCTCCAACAGCTTTAAAACCAGCCAAATGTATTACTGCATCAATATCATTTTCATTAAAAATTATAGATAACTTATTTTTATCTTTTACATCTATATCATATGATTTAAAATCTCTACCTGTTATTTGTTTTATTCTGTTCAATACTTCTGGTTTTGAATTAGTGAAATTATCCGCTATTATAACTTCATGATTGCTATTTAATAGTTCTACAGCTGTGTGCGAACCAATGTATCCAGCACCACCTGTTAATAATACTCTCATTTTTTCTCCCTAATAAATGCTATAATTATTTTAAAATTGACTTAACCTAGTCCATTCCGACTTAATTTTTTAATGTGTTTTCTATCTTGTCTTTTACTTCCTTCAAGCTACTATCATCTGCTACCATCATATATAGTCTATATCCAGGCATGGCATAAGACGGAAGTCCCATTTTGCCTGTACCTTTTAAATCTTGTGATTCAATGTCATGTTGGTTTGTGCTGATTTTTCAGCTATTGATAGTATTGGTGATGTTTTGAGTAAGCTTTCTGGTCTGGAAGCTTTTTCTATTATGGCTTTTAATACCCTTTCTTGATTTCTTCCTCTATCATGGTCACCATCAGCTAAATGATATCTTTCTCTGGAGAATACCAAGGCTTTCTTGCCATCTAAGTGAACTTTTCCTTTTGGAAAATCATATCCACCTGCACTAAATGTTTGTACGTTATCAACATCCACGCCACCTAATACATCAACTACTTCTATTAATGTATTGAAGTTAACTTTTGCGTAGTAATCAAGTTTTGTATCCAAGAAATTTTCTAGTGTTTTGATTGACGAATCAATACCATATATTCCAGCGTGTGTTAGCTTATCTTTTTGATTGTTGCCTCCACCAGCAATTGGAACATAAGTATCCCTTGGTACTGTTGTTATCAAAATTTTTCTTGTTTTTTGATTTACTGAAACTATTAAATTAACATCTGATCTTGACACTGTTTCAATAGGACCATATGTATCTATCCCAGAAATATATAGGTTAAACGAATTTTTGTCTTCAGCTTGATTTGAAAGCTTGTTGATTCTAGTAAATTCTTTGTCCCCTACTACTTCTGTTAATTCATCAAATTCTGGTATGAAGTCTTTAATTACAGACCTATATGCTTCATTTAGTACGATAAAATCCGTTTTTTTTGTTATGAGATTTTTTGCTGCTAACATATATGAATCAACATCTGTTGTTTTAAGGTTTTTATTAATTTTCCCATTTATTTCATCAACAAATGTATCAATATCTGTTTTGTTTTCTTTTTCATATACCTGTGTCACCAAGTCATTTTTTTTGATTAGCTCTTCTAGGTTAGATGATTTTAACTTTACTAATGATAGTTTGACTTTGGTTTGTTTAATGCTTTCAGAATCAGAAACTTTTTCAAGTGCTTTCATGGATTTGTTTATATAAAAAGTTCCCGTAATTGTTGAAGCGACGATTATTGAAAAAAGTATTATTCCAAAAGTTTTGGCAACTATACTTTGTCTGGATAATAATAGTACAACTAGCAATGTTAATAACAAAAGCCCAGCGACTATAATTATTTGATACTTACTAGGCAATAATTTGTTTGATAATAAGTTGTAAGAAAAAAACGCTGCTGCTATTAACGAAATTATGCCTAACACTGATGCTAATACTTTGTTTTTCATATTATTCCCCTGTTTTTACATTGATGTATTCTGATAGGACAAATCCTTCAATATCATTGTATTTTACTTTTGTCCACTTGACACCTTCAACATCTTTTTCTTCTAATACTTCTAATTCTGTGTTTTGAGGAATTGATGCCAATAGTATTTGATCAGCTCCAGCTTGTTGTCTTAAATTCAATGACTCCACGTTCACTGTGGCCATTTTCTTAGCTGGTGTTTTTTCTGTATTTTCGGTTTTTTCTTCGTTATTTTTTTCGATTTTTTCTGCTACTTCTTTTTCTGTTTTCTCAGACTCTTTTTTATCTTTGGATTTTTGAGTTCTCACGGAAACATAAGTTTCCTGTTCGTAGCATCCAGTTGTAACTACAACTAAGCTCATAAGAATAATCAAAAATTTTATTCTATTTTTCATTTTTATTCCTTCTTAATAATTTTTTCCAGAATGATTCTTTTTTAATTTTAGGAATTTCATCAACTAGTTCTGTTCTTCTAATAAATTCATCGTGTATTATCTTTTGTGGATTTTCTATTACAACTTCATTATACCAGTTTTGTCCCATTTTGTTTTTTAAATATTCCAATTCTTTCTTAACATCTGGATTTCTTCTTTCTGGAGAATGAGTATCTGTTCCGACCAATTGAACCATATCTTTGTCAAGCAATTTATTAGCCATTTCATATTCTTGGCTGTTTTCATTTTTTAACGAACTCAAATTTATTTGAAACAATGCTCCTGCTTTGTAAATTTTTTCAATAAAATCAAATTCTTCTTTTGTAACCTGGTATCGTTCGACATGCGCAAGTACAGGTATGTATCCTGATAATTGAATTTGATATATTAGAGAAGGAGCATAGTTAACTTTTCCCAAGAATGGAAATTCTATTAAAACATACTTTGAATCCGCTAATGTGAATACTTCATGATTTTCCAATTCATTTATTGTATTTTCGTCAAGGAATATTTCATTGCCAAGATATATATCGAAATTTATATTTTGGTTTTTAAGCTCATTTAATATAGTTTGTCTACTTTCATTGATTTCTTTTTTAGATGGTAAGTACTTACCATTATAATGATGGGGTGTAGCTACTACACCTTTGTATCCATTTTCTAAATACTTTTTTATGATTGCTATGGATTCATCAAGAGTTTGAGCTCCATCATCTAATCCAAACAATACATGTGTGTGAATATCTATCATTATAATAATCTCCAATT
>QWBY01001874.1_pt1 | contig 12456 bp, 10 predicted proteins | sample 1972471 | NCBI WGS metagenome assembly QWBY01 (sample SAMN09866722, study PRJNA288562) | Human gut metagenome isolate term6_stool, whole genome shotgun sequencing... | reverse complement strand
GATAAATCTAAGAATAACAAATAAAATAAGATGACAATGGAGTCAATAAAGGACTTGAATATGGAAGCGGATGATATGCAGGTGGTGCTGTCCGCACTTTAAGGAGTGAACGGACGGATAAAGGAAGCGACACAGACACACAAACCGCTGTTTGGAGGTGAGCATTTCCTGACAGGCAAGGATGTATGCGAGCGGCTGTATATCAGCCCTCGTACTTTGCAGGACTATCGGGACAGGAGGATTATTCCCTATACGCAGTTTGCAGGAAAGATACTCTATAAGGTGTCGGATTTGGAAAGGCTGTTAGAGGAGAATTATAAGTGATAGCAGCATATCGCAAAAAGAAGTGTTATAAAATCTAAAATAATCAGCAAGGCGAGCAATTATTACACTTTTGTGTAGAATATATACGCTTTATTACATCTACTTTTGCCTAAAATCATTATTTTATTATGGAAGAAAGATACAGCATCCGTCATCGCCTTCGGCAAGAAGTAATGCTTGAACTTCTGCAAGTCCATACCATCGATGGTCGCATTCAGGCAGGGCGATGCATCAAATGCCGTAACATTTGCCCTACGTTTCTCCAGCAAGATACGCTCATCTTCCTCGTTGGCCACACCCTTGCGAGGCCCAATCCTTATCCAGATACGGCCTTTATATTTGACGGGAGGAAAAACCGATGGCTCCACCCGTATCATCACAGTGTCACCTTCTGGCATCGCCACCTTCTCTACCGTCATCGATGGCTGGGGCTGGATATTTCCGTCAGTACGAATAGCGGCCACATTCTTTAGCAGTTCGTCTGTCACGTCAAGCCCCTGTACTTCGCCATCGTCTTTAACGCCCAAGAATAGATAGCTGGTTTGTTTGTGGTCGGGCAAGTCGTTGGCAAAAGCACAGATAGCCTGTCCAAACTTATCCGTATTGGTAGTGGAAATCGTTCGTTCCACCCTGTCGCTCTCAATGTCGTTGAGCAAAGCTCGTATATCGTCTATATTCATATTACTTATAACGTATTATCTGTTGCTTTACAGCCTCATTTGCTCTGTTCTACATTGGATGTTAGATAGAGTGAGACTCCTAATAATATAAAATCTATTTAGCAGCAACATCAATTATTGTATTACCAGAAACTGTTAGAATAATTTCATCATTGTTATTTAGATGTCTAACTTTTGCAAATAGTTTGTTGGGAAGCAATACGCTATTACCTCTCAACAATACATAGCAAACACTAGGTAACTTTGACTTAATTATAGATTCCAACATTTCTTTCTTATCTGGATTTTCAAGTTTATGCTCAATAGCATTTACAAACTTAATGAGGTCAATCCTTACATAATTGAACGTTTTTGACTTGAAAAATTTATACAAATTATTATTGTCATCTTTTTCTTGTCTGATAATATCACATCTATGTTCCCCCTCATTTCTAACTTGTCTAAGAGTACCAATAGACCATTTCAAAGAACCTTCTTCTGGCAAGTAGGTATTGAAAAAAGCATTAAGTTTATGGGCAACAGGAATGCTGCCAACATTTTGTTCCTTCCCTGTTCTTCTAAATTTGAAGTCATTTTTTTCATTTTGGGTGCCATCCTCTATTTCTTTTAATAAGGCATCTATTTCTGGGAAGCTTGTATAATAAAAGTAATTTAGGATATTTTCAACTTGGTAAAAAGCATTTACACAGAAAACATAAAAACGATCTGCCTCTGGTTCTTTTAGATTCAAGGCAGCATTTTCCATTCTAAGGTTGTCTATTATAAGTTGGTCACGCAGCCTCTGTTTTCTAACAAAACTATATTTAAGACTTTCTTTTGCCCTTATTTCCAGAGCAGATCTAATTGCTGATATATCTTCTGTAATAGTAGAATTTATATTTACGACTGATGCAGAAACCGTATTTCCGAACAGTTTCTGCATAGTTTGATTAAACTCTGGATTTTGTTCTGCCAGTAGCTTTATCTTATTGACAGTAGCTATTAACTTCTCATCCATACTATGTACTTAATAATGAGTCTAAATCGTTATTTAGTTCGTCAATATCAACAGGCTTTAGGTTATAAACCGTCACTTTATTGACTAAATGTATAAGCCAGAATTGTTCTCCCTTTGGATTTCGACAATTGGAGATGGCCAGTTTCTCCTTTTGCATTTCGTCATTTTGAGAGACATCTTTGTTTATTGATACAACCTGTTTTACTCCATTAAACTCAAAGGTTGCATACCGCTTACCTTCTTCCTTATGAAAGATTGCAACTTCTGTATTTTTATCTTGCTCAAATTTAAGAAGCGGCACCGTTTCCATATAGGTGATACCATACGGATTCTTCTTGTCGCCCCCAGAATCTTTGGCAACAAGTTGCTGAAACTTTTCGAAAAGCCTTGCATATACGATGTCCGACTCTCCCTTTACCATTTTTAAATACATGAGTTTGCCATCAAGTACATTGGTCAAGTCAGGATTTCCTTTCTTGACATGACCTTTCTCTGCCTTGTACTTCGGCAGGAACTTTGCCATTGTAGCAGAATAGCCATATTTCTCCCAGATATATAGCAGACTCCTAATTTCTCGAACATACTTTTTAGTTACATTCAGTTTGTCGCTGACAATAATGCCTGTCACTTCTTGACGACTCCCTCTTTTCTGCAATCTCGTTTTTGTATCATTGATAGTAAAGCCTTGACTTCCGATTATTCGAGCTAATTCTTTCCTAAACTCACCCTTTTCAGCATACACATAGTGCATTGAGCTGAACGTAATGTCATCTGCATAACGGCTATAACGAAGACCAAAACGCCTTGCTAGCCCTGCCAATCTACGGTCAAGGGTATCACAAATCATGTTGGTGATAATTGGTGATGTTGGTGCACCTTGTGGCAATACATAAACGAATTCCTTATCTAAATCATGTGTCTGGGTTTCGTCTGCTTGTTCTCTTTTAACCCTCATGGAACATAATCCCGAAAGCAGAAGCGCAATCTCTGGGTTAAAGTAGAAAGGCTTCGCACCGAAACGCTTTAATACTCTACGCTGTTCTACACTTGGAAAGAAATCTTTCAGGTCAATATTGAAAACGTAGTTCTGCCCTTTATGTACAGAAGCATTTGTCACCACAGAGCGTTCCTCTGTAAATCCCATAGCATAGTCGGATGGAGAATACATTGCTTTCAGGATTTCATTCACGGTCTGTAACAGCATCATGAAACTCTGATTGCGTGGTGCTGTAATTTGACGGAAACCGCCTGATTTCTTCTTAATCTTAAACTGATGATAACGGTGGAATACATGATTGGGATTGCAATAGTACAAAAGATGCTTCATTGTAAACGGATAAAACTTATCAGTATCATAACCCAATTCACGTATCTCGTCTTGCTTGATACGGTTGAGCAATGCCAATAAATCTTCCCTTGTTGACATCTGTGAAGCTATTTGTGTAATTTGCGTTTTATCCATTTATCACTATTTTTATAATTAGAGGCGGACTCTGAGGTCTGGTACCGAAACATCTTTTCTTTATGTAATATAGAACATATAACATAGAAAAACTACATATAACAATAATAGTAAAAGTACAACGTACTACAGTGCAACACGTTAACGTACTAACATTGTTTATCTCCAAGATTCCGAGGAACAAGGAGACATCCGGTCAAATACGCCGGACGAATTTCAAAATACCGTTTCAGTTACCAAACTTGTCAAAGACCGCCTTGTTTTAATTTTCTGATGCAAAGGTACGAACTATTTGCGAAGCCAATATTCGTAGACCTTATAAAACCATAGATTTCATTCCAATTGATGCATTATATCTTCAAGCAAGTTATCCATAGCCATATAATTTTCTTCGTCTTGGTATAGTACAGAAGTGAATGTTTTGGGAAGAGCTGCATAGCCATTACATGCAGCCCACAGCATCATAGCATACTTCTTCTTTGTAAATTTCTTGTTCATCATATAGCGCTCAATTTGGTCAAACCCGAACGGTTTTAGGAAGAATGACATTACAGATTGTAGCACAGGCATATCGCCTGGAATGACAAATCCCGTGCATTGGTTATGCTTATACCTCCAGTAGTTCCTTAGACACTCCATTATCAACTTGCCCTTTTCTGACTCATAGGATGGACACGACTTAAATGCTATAGCCGACTTTTCTATCAAAGACAGAATGAACTGCTCCGAAATGGTTTCAAGAGTCTCTCTGCTGACAATGGTCTTTATCAGTACATTGAAATATTCTAATTCATCGTTATCTTCAGAAGCCTCCCTTAGCTCCAGCCCATATTCCTGAGTATATTCAATACAAGAAAAGTCGACAGCATTTAAAGATTTTCCTTGGTCAAACTTTTTTTGAAGATTGTTGGTAATGTCACTTATTCTAACAAAGAGGGCACTAAGCGTAGCATCGTATTGAGACTTACCGCTATTTGCGTTTTGTATTGACGTGTTTATTTCATCAAGCTTTCGAAGCAATGCCTTATAATCTTCATTGCTTTCCTCAAACTCCTTTAAAATAGCCTTCAGCTCTTGTTTGCGATTATACTTAGGAGTGTCTTTTTTGAAATATATTCTGGTTTTTCCACTTCTCTCGCCCAATCGCTTTTCTTCATCTTTAATCTGCTTCAGTTCCGCTTTAAGAATTGAGATATTGCTTGTTCTTTCTATCTCGCAGATTTCGTATTCGACGTCCTGCTTTTGATCTATAAGTCGTTCCTTGTTATCTACCTTGTATCTGCTAAGTTCTGCACAGCGTAGTGAGGCCAGATTTCTGACTTCAAGGAAAAGTTGTGTGAGAATATCGAAATAGTTCGTCTTTTCGTGAAGGACTTCGTTAAACGATTTCTTACATTCTTTGAGTTTGATAATGTATGCTTCTGGACGCTCTACCTCAGAATCGTTGACCATGATTTGTGTGTTCAGTCCAGCAAAAGAATTTTTTATGTCCTTAATCATAGACACCAATCTAAGGTCACTTGAATCAGAGGTTGTTAAGGCGCCGCGGGCATATCCGACAATAGCTCCCTTAATAATATTGAATTGGTTGTCATTTTTGACTAAAGTCTGTTGCTCAAATGAAAAACTTTCTCCAAGTCTCCGTAAGGTTGACGAAGCTTTTTTTTCTTTTACTTCCTTGATAAAGAAATCATCCTTGTATTTGTCTATGCATTTTACCTCAAAAAGGATTTGGGATTCAGCGACAAACGCATCCAGTAAAGCCTGACTGCCAAAACGAAAACTTACAGTCCCCTTCTTATAATATAAGGTTTTACTGTACACGAACATTGTTTTTAAGCCTTTGACAGGCTTGATTGATGAGGTGTCCAAGATAGTGTCATTGACAATAATTGAATAATCACCACCATTATCAACAGTAGAAAGGACTATGAATTTTATCTTGTCATTGGAATTGTTTATGAAACGACTGAGGTTATTACCAAAATTTCGCTTGTTGTAGAAAGCGAATGGAGAGAGGCTTTCTGTTACAAAAGACTCAAGTAAATTCCATGAATTTATGCTTATATAGTATTTCATCGCTTTGCTGTATAATCAAGTTCTGTAATAAACTCCTTACTTACATCATTCAGGTAAGGTGTACGTTTACCTGAATAAGAGATAACAAGGTTTCGGGAAGATCTCGTACATGCAACATAGAATGAATTGCGGTCTTTCGGGTTGGCAGCGTTTGCAAAAGGAACAAAAACATTGTCAAACTCCGAACCTTTTGCTGCATAATATGTCAGTATGCAAGGAAGATCATTGTTGGAAAAATCAAGGGTGTTTATGGTACGGAAAGGTACTACATTACCAGTCCTGTAGTGTACCTGTGTCTGCACACCATTATCATTGAGAAATTTGTTCACCTCCATTACGTCAGCCTCGGTGGGGACAAGGATAGCAACATCATCCAAATCCTCCATCTGAATTCTATTAAGAATGCCTTGGAGTTCTTCCTGACGACTACCAAACTTGGCTATAATAGGTTTCGGATAGTTGGGATAGTCACTATTGCCACCATCTTTCCGATTGTTGCTCATAAGATCAACATTAGATGACTGAATCTGCTGAGCCACCTTAGCTATTGATTTTGGAAGACGGTAGTTGTAATCGAGAGACAGTCTGTCATAGTCAAGTGCGATAGCAATGTCCTCTATCTTGCTACCATTTTTGTTCATCTGTTGGGCAGAATCACCAAAAAGAGAAAGGCTCTTGCCTACCTTTGGCTTAATTTTACTCTGATAATCAGTTATATTGAAGTCCTGTGCCTCGTCAACAATGAGGTAATCAATCTTCTCCTTAGTCTGTTTATACATGATTCCGCTCGGAATTAGTTCGTAGTTGTCCGTATCGGTAACGCTGAAGTCTGTGTCCATAGTCACCTCTTCAAACCAGCTCGTTCTTCTACCGAAAGCATGGTAGAACTTGCTGTCTACCCAATCTGCAAAGTCAACGCCATAAGTATCAGCTGTTCTGTCTACTCGTATAAATTTACGAACATCCATATCATTCACGAGGAAGAGCACATTTCTCATTATAATGCCAGCTTTGGGGTTCTTTTGACAATAGACATCACCGGTCAGGTCAAACCCACGGTGCGTCCATGCCCATTCGTATGCAATACGCTCTTTGTCAAGCCCAAGAGCTTCCATACCGTATGCTATCATACGTTTGAGTGCAATTGTAAAGATAAGGATTGCATACGATCCCTTGTTCTTCGCCTGTAATGCACGGTGTATGGCAAGATTTGTCTTGCCACTACCGGCAGCACCACGGACAGCAATGCTCTTGTCAATGTTTTGAACGATGATGTTCCTCTGGGAATCATCAAGATTTGATATAAACCACTTTTCTAAACGCATAATATTTTGTTTTAACGCTGCAAAGTTAACAACGGATCACAAACTCTATGTTCGTACACAAGAATATTCTTCTACCATGAGCGAGATACGCTTGAAAATCTCGTCCTTTATGGAAGATGGTTCAAGAACGATGAGTTCTTTTCCAAAGGAACATAGCTCCCTTATTAACTCGTAATTAGGTATACAGTCTATTGAAAAGATTCTTCCACTTCCTATATTGGGATACTTTTTCAAAAGAGTGTTTATGGCATTATTTCTCAGAGACTTTTGCGACTCATGAATGGGTTTTGTTATGATGTAGTCTTTTGAGTAATCACTTACCCAAAATATGATATGTTCCACTTCCCTATCTTCATATAATGTAACACCTACAATATCTTCAAAGCGTTCTGCAAGATCTTCCTCACAGGGGACAAATTTAACTTCAGGCAGAGGAGTCACCTTATCTATTCTGTCTAAAGCAAAATTCAAGATTTTCCTATCACTATTGGCAGCTCCTATAATATACCATCGATTATTATACTGCTTCAGCATATATGGATGGAATACTATCGTCTTCTTTCCTGTGTCAGAGAACGTATGATATTCTAGTTCAACAACCACTTCATTAGATGTGTTGTCGAATAGCACCCCCAACAGATTTGAATTTTGTAGATATGGATTATTGCTAAAACATATAACCTTGGTCCGCTCTTTAAGTCCAAGTCCAATTTTGAATCGTTCCAACCATTCAAAATGTGTTAACCCATCAAACTGACCGATGGTGTTTAGCACTTCAAGAATAAGGTTACTTTCCTCTTCTGACAATTCCTTCTTGAATATGGAAAACGAAGGGTCAGCATATCGAACACACCTTCTGCCGCTAACACGAAAACGTTCTATCTCTGCAAAGAAAGGGTCGTATTCCAGATAGTTGATGTCCTTCTCGATGCAACGCTGTGTAACTTCTGGCAAGCCTGATGTAATAAGTTTCTCATTGACCCTATCAGTAAGGTCATGAATGTCGAAGAAGTGATGTCTGTCGGACAACAATTCATCAAGATACTTATATCGCGTTAAAGCATTTTTATTTGTAGGCATATCTTATTTTTTTGCAAAGGTAGGCACTAATTGCGAACACAATGTTCGTGCAAAAGCCTTTTATTTCTGTGAAAGCAGATATTGTTTGTACTCTCTCACAAGTAGTTCTTTTATGTCAACTCCCAGCAAGTCCGCAATTTTAAGGAGGTTGCCGAGGTCTGGCTGTGATGAATTTGTACACCATTTGGAAACAGTTGTTGGGTTCACCCCCAATTGTTCTGCCAGCCACTTGTTAGTGCGCTTCTTCTCAACTAAAACAACCTTAATACGATTTATATCTTCCATATATACGTTTTTAATGCCACAAAATTAATGAAATATCTTCATTTTCTCTGCATGTTATCGTCTTTATCTGCAAAATAATGAGGATTTTTATGGATTTTGCCGATTTGAAATCATGAATATGATTAATTGGGGGAGTGTTATCCCGCCCCCTCGTAAAACACGAAAGTGGTTTGAACCTGGGCCACGGACAATCGACTATTGTATCTCATCGAAAGTCTCTGTCAGATACGACACGATTCTTCTTCCATGCTGCCACTTGGAACTTTTGGAGGTCTTGAAACGTTTCTGTTCATGATATATGAAGGAGTCAACCCTTTGGGCTGTATCATATTTGTATTCTCTTCTAGAGAAAGTGCATATAGCACGGATAAATACGGAAAAAGAAATGTGCGGTTCAAGATGATGAGAACGGATGAGTGCAGCCTTGATATATGCGGTTTCGTATTCGTGTTCCATATCATTGAGAGCCATCAGAAACGTCTCCTTCAATGCTTGTTTGTCATCGGCAATAAGAATGTCATCAATGCTTAGCTCTTCTTGCTGAAAGGTTCTGCATCCGTGTTTACCCTTCGTGTTGCCGAGGGTATTCTTCATGGCTTGCTTCAATTCTGCCTCTTCAATGTCCCTGATCTGTTTAGTCCATTCCGCCTTCTTGTCAAGTACATTCGTTACGCTTGTCTCCATAAGTTTCTCGATTACAGTCTTGGCACTCTCACGTATGTAGGAGATTTGTTTAGCACCCAGGCTGACCTTGCTCAATGCCATTGCGCTTCTTGGCAATCCGTGGTCATAGCAGATATAATACAATGTACACATCAGAAGGGGATTACTCCCAGCATGAATTTGGTCACGGAGTTTAACGAAAATCTCTGGTAACGCTTGTATAGCCGACAACATGATTCTCTTTGACAGAGTCGCAAGTTCATCAGCAGAGTGTCCCTTTCCAAAAGTGAATATTGCCATCTGAATAAAGGACGGCAATGACTCCCAAAACTCCTGAGCAGTTACATAAGGAACATAGATGTGTTCGTCATCTTCCTCACTAAGGGCCTCGTCCGATAAGCTAGATTCCCTTATCAGGAACCGCTCCGATTGGCCAGGGGTTTCTTTCTCCCCTACAGTTTCTGTGTACACACCAAATCTCAGATAGCACTTCAGTCCCATCAGCTCGTCAACGACTCGGCTGGCGGCGGTAGCACTTTCAACAGCAGACTGCACTCCTTTAGAATCTCGTGCAAGTAATTTGTTGCATTCGACAAGAACGGATGTCGGCACAAAACCTGCCGCCATCTTGAAGATACGTTCAAGACTGCTGAAATTATTGCGCTCAACTTTCATCATATCCAATGAGAAACGAGAGTATTCTTTTGGATGCTCCTGTTCCCATGAATACACACTATCCATTGCCTCTCTCATGGCATGCTTTTGAAAATCTTCAAAGGGTCTCAAGTGAAAAGTATGATTGTGAATAATACGATAACATGTTACTTATTTGCCAATAGTTTGAGAAGCATCTCTGTCTTCTGTTCCTCTGTCATATTCTTGACATCTTCCTCGGTCACCTTTGGCTGTAAGTCTAACAACTTGTTGTTGTACTCGAACATGTTTTCCAACGGATATTGGGCGATGTATCTTTTTGTAATGGTCTTGTCGATTGCATGCCCCATACTCTGTGAGATATACCTCTCCTCTACTTTGGCATGAGTTAAGTTCGTTCCGTAAGAATGTCTGCACCATGTTCCCGATGGACGGACTTTCCAATGCAAGACATCCTCGCAGATTTTGATGACACGGTCTTGCACATTTGAATTTTCCTGGGAGATACGCTTGCGCTTGTTGGCCTTATGTGTTGCACCCTGCAAAATATCTGGGAACACGAAACCATTGAGAATAGGTTCTGCCGCTATCTCATCAAGAATTTTCTGTAATGGTTCAATGATGGGGATTATTACTTCACCATCACCTTCTGTGCGATTTCTGGTCTTCACTCGTTTGAATTTGAACGCTTTCCTACCAGAATCGAAATAGAATTTTGAATACTTAAGCTCGGCTGCATCGGCCATATTGAAACCGTTACACAGGTATTGGACAAGAAATAATCCCAATGAGTAATGAGCTTTTTCTGCATAACCTTTCTTCCATTTGTCAGGATAGCGTTTCTCGATAAACACCCGATACAATTCTGTCATCTGCTGGACATTCAGGTAGTGGGTCCTTTCTTGTGTCGCCAACAGGTATTGTCACGAGCTTCTTTTTCTTGACATTCGAAAATGGATATTCTTGGTTGGTTAGATAGTCCCGTGACACGCATTCGTTCCAAACTGCGCGACAGTTTCGGAGATAGAGGCCTCTTGTTGCCTCTCTTATTTGACCGATTAACTCACCATTCTCGTTCAGCACACCATTCTGCATTCCATTACTCCAATACTCGATGTCTTCCTTCCCTACCTTAAAGCCTGTAATTGGCCTGTCCCAAAGAATCTTTTGGAAAGACTTCATGGCGCACTCGTATGACTCGGCAGTGGTGTATTGCTCTCCGTTGTTGTTGGTCCGAAAGAAATTAATCCTGTCCTGCCATACGCTTAAAAGGAGGCATCCTTGGAAGTGTCAACATCCGTGATGGCAGCCTTTATTTTATCGAGCGTCAGACTATTCCCTAGATGCTCAATCAGCTCCACTTGCGCCTCAAAGATGGCATCAAATTCCATTTTTTTTCATAGAGTTCTGAGCGGACAGCCTTGACGCTGAGATTACATACCTTCGCAAAATCTTCTTCCGTGAACTCTCCGGCCACGAAGTTGTATCACGACTTTCTGTCTATGGTATAACGCATTACGACGGAAAACGTGTTCTTGTCTTTCTTCGGATGACGCTTGTCAAGGATGAGCGCATAGGTGCAATTTCCGAATCGTGCGTTCTTGTAGGTTGTGTCTAATTTCTTTGCTATTTTTGGCCAATTGTCTGGAGGTCTCAACTTCACTTTATTCTCAATTTTGGGAAAACAAAGAGAAAATAAAGTCTCTCATTTTCTCCCTAAATCCCGTGTTTTCAGATGTTTTTCGGGAAAGCAATGGGAAAGCAGAGGCGTTTTGATACGGGGTTTTATAGGTATTATAAACAGCCACGGAGATAGTAACTATTTGGTAATCAGCCAAACTTCTGATATTAAAAAATCATAAAAAGATCATTCTGTCTTACTCATAATCTGGAGGTCCCTGGTTCAAGCCCAGAGAGGTCCACAAATAGGTTTCAAAAAGACATCAAGCAACACGTCATTTTAGCCTTTAAAACAAGGATAATCGCTGTAAAATCATGGTTTTACAGCGATTTTTATTTTTATCCATATCCGTTTGACTGCTAAACAGTACCTTTTGATAGTCATTATTCGGTCATTTTCTGCTACAGAAATAGCTACACAAAAACAGAATCTCAAAAAAATGTAGCAATGAATGGAAAATGACTATTAAATTGACAGCATGCAAAGTTTTCGTTTTCAAGAACTTATGCCGAACTTTGTAGCCAAAAAGCTACACTAAAATGATGCGTTTAGACAGAAGAAAAACAAGCGAAAGGAATGAATGCATTATCTGCTGCCGTATCACCTGCAACGGTGCGTCTGCTTCATTCTCAACAGGATTGCATACCTCTCCTGTTGATTGGCAATCAAAGATAGGACGTATAAAAGTGGCAGCTAACAGAGCGAATGCCGTCAATCATCAACTGAGCTCAATAGATAAACGACTTCACGCACTCTATGAACTCGCGTTAAGAGAAGAGAACTACATCACGGCAGAATATCTTAAGGAGCAGTTCCTGCATCAAGGCAAACCTACCCCAACACTCATAGAGCTTTACCAAGCTGTCTGCGAAAGTAAGGAGGTATTGCAGGGCAAGACTATAGGAAAGGCTACCGTCAGGGCTTTTAGGGACAGCAGGAAGAGCTTTATTCAATTTCTGAAAACAAGTGGGAATGAGGATTGTCTCTCCGCTATTTCTTTCTCCTTTGCCGATTGTTTGGCTATAAGCCTGTCCATATCCTCCGAAATCTTGTTGTCCGTCACCTGCGCATAAACTTGAGTGCTTGATACGGAGGCATGCCCCATCATCTTGGCTATGCTCTCAATGGGAATACCTGCGCTTAGGCTCATTGTGCCGAATGTATGTCTTGCCATGTGGAAGGAAAGTCTTTGGCGGATACCGCAAGCCTTTCCCACGATGCTCAGT
>QWBY01001869.1_pt1 | contig 12464 bp, 9 predicted proteins | sample 1972471 | NCBI WGS metagenome assembly QWBY01 (sample SAMN09866722, study PRJNA288562) | Human gut metagenome isolate term6_stool, whole genome shotgun sequencing... | reverse complement strand
AGGAATTGATATTGTTAGGATAAATAGAATAATTGAATTGATTGAAAGACGAGGTCTTGACTTCGTTCAAAATATGCTGAATACCCGCGAGGAAAGTCCAGAGACTCTTGCGGGCATTTTTGCATCAAAAGAAGCTCTCGGAAAACATTTGGGCAGCGGTATAAATAAAAACATTCTGGAAAATTCAATTATTTTAAAAGATGAGAAGGGCAAGCCGTCAATTATTTTTGGGAAGAAAAAATATGAATTGTCAATTTCGCACGACGGAGATTATGCAATTGCAATTGTTACGGGAAAAGGTGGAATTATGGTTGATAAAGATTTGATAAAACTTCTTCCGGGTAGACCGTCAAATGCAAACAAGGCGACATTCGGAAGACTTGGAATTGTGGCGGGTCAAAAAGGGATGATCGGATGTGCAAAGCTTTCGTCAAGGGCAGCAATGCGAGCTGGAGCAGGATATGTATATCTTTTTTCGGAGGAAGAGAATAAAACTTCACTTGAGATATGTCTTGATGAAGAAATAATTATGGGTAGAGAAGACCTTTTATTTTTCTGTACAATCGACGCGCTTGCAGTAGGTCCGGGAATTGGATATTCGTCGGAAGAATATATGAAAAAATTATTTTCTTATATTGCCGAAAGAAATATAAGAACAGTTCTCGATGCCGACGGTCTTTATTATTTAAAAAAATTCGGAAACGTTGGAATGAACCAGCTTATAATCACACCGCACCCTATGGAAGCGGCACGACTTCTTTCAAAAGATGTTTCATATATTATGAAAAATAGATTAAAATCTGCAGAAGAGATATCGCAAAAATACTTGTGTGATGTTATAATAAAGGGAGAGGGTTCCTTGGTTTATAATAAAAACGGAGAATATTATATAAATGAATCCGGCAACAACGGGCTTGCAACGGCAGGTACGGGTGATGTTTTGACCGGAATTATCGGTGCCTTTCTTGCGAATGGTTGTGACACATATAGAGCCGGAAAGCTGGGAGTTTATTTTCACGGATTGTCTGCGGATATTATGGCACAAAAAATTTCAAAGCGTGCGATGATTGCAAGCGATATTATCGAGGGACTTAAATATGTTTTTATGGAGGAAGACTATGCTTAATTACAAAAAATATATTTTATATTCGCTGATAACAATTCCGATTTATACTCTTTTCTGTTATTTAACGAAGAGAGCAGTTGATCCTATAATTGGTGGGATGCTAGTTGGAGGAGTTGTTCTTGCAATGTCCTTTATTGATTTAAGAAAAATAAAACGTGATTTCTCATCGATGAAATCTCATGTGAATGAATACAAACTTAGCCAAGATGCAGAAATTTTTATAGGTAAACAAGTAAAACTCTTAAATGAAACGAAAGTACCGTCGATAAAAAATATGATTATGTTAAATATCGCAGGGGCTTATATAACTCAAGGCGATAATGTCGATGGGAAAAAATATTTGGATGCTTTAAATCTTAACGATTTTGATAGAGCAAATTTTAAAAATGCGGTTTTAAACAAATTGCTTCTTCTTTATAAAATAAATGAAGATGAAGAAGCAAATATTTTGTACGATAAGGTTTTTACAGAAGATTATGAAAAAGGCGGACCGCTTTTTAAGACTGTAAAGATTTTGAGGTTCCAAGGAAATGAGCCGGATGGAATTAAAGCACTTTCCAAGCTGAATATGGAAGAAGGCTCGGAAATTTATAGAGAAGTTATTAGAATGGCTAAAGAAATAATTTTAGAAAATGTGAAATAGAGGCTAATATGTGTGGATTTACAGGTATAATCAGTAAAAAAGAATACAATGACGATTCAATCAGATCGATGCTCGACAGCATTCGTCACAGAGGACCCGACAATCTTTCGTTTTATGAAAATGAGAACCTTCATTTGGGTTTTGCTAGACTTCAAATAATTGATTTGGACCCGAGAAGCAACCAACCGATGATTGATGAAGAAACAGGAGCGGTTATTGTTTTTAACGGTGAAGTGTACAACTACAAAGAATTAAGACAGGACCTTCAAGGAAACGGTGTTAAGTTTAAAACGACCTCAGACACTGAAGTCATTTTAAAAGGCTATTTAAAATACGGAAAGAGTATTCTTTCAAAACTCAGAGGGATGTTTGCATTTGCGATTTTCCATAAGAATAAAGTTTTTATGGCACGTGATCATTTTGGAATTAAACCACTGTATTATGGATTTAATGATAAAGGAGAATTTATTTTCGGCTCAGAACTAAAGGCACTAATTTCAAATAAATTTTTCTCACCGAGACTTAATAATAATTCACTTTTTTCATATCTTGAACTGCAACATGTTTGTGGGGAAGATACTATGATAGATGGAGTTAAACGTCTTAAAAATGGATATTATTTGGAAATTTCAAATATTGAGGAGTCGCTTTATCCGATAACAGGGGAATATTTCAAATTTCAAATGTCAAACGACAAGATTACAAATCTTGACGATGCTATTTATATGATCAGAAAAGCGGTTCACAACAGTGTAGAGCTTCATAAAAATGCTGATGTAAAGGTCGGAACATTTTTGTCAGGCGGTATTGACTCGAGCTATATAACGGCTTTAACAAGACCTGAGATGAGTTTCAGTGTCGGATTTAGCGAAGAAGAAGGAAAGTTTGATGAAAGTGGACTTGCAAAGAAACTTTGTGAGATTTTGGGAGTTAAACTCAATCGACTTATAATTGATAAAAATGAAGTTTTTGAAAACTTGGACGATATAATTTATCATCTTGATGAACCGCAGGCGAATTTATCAAGCATTCCTCTATATTTTCTATCAAAACTTGCACGAGAAAATGCAACTGTTGTTTTGAGCGGGGAGGGTGCTGATGAATTTTTTGGAGGTTATGAGCTTTATCGTGAAGACAGTGCTATTGAGAAATATTTAAAACTCCCGAAAAATTTGAGAAAAGGTTTGAAAGGTGTTTCGAAAATTTTGCCAAGTTCCGGCATAAAAAGACGCATGGAAAAAGGTGCACTCGAGCCAAAGGACTTGTTTGTCGGAGAAGCGAATATAAGTTCGCCATCAGAAGTTAGAGACATATTAAGTAATAGATATAAGAACGGAACGGACGCAAGGCAATTTACGTCGAAATTTTTCAAAAATGTTGATGAATTAAGTGGAAAACAACTTGTGGATTTAAACAGTTTCATGCAATATGATATACTTTTAAAGGGCGATAGGATGAGTATGGCTCACAGCCTTGAACTAAGGGTTCCATTTCTAGACCTTGAAGTTTGGAGTGTTGCAAGAAGACTTTCGAGTGATTTGAAAGTTAGAGGAAATATCACGAAATATGCACTGAGAGAAGCTGCAAAAGAAGTGCTTCCTGAAGAATGGTACAAGAGACCTAAGAAGGGATTTCCTGTCCCGTTCAGAGATTTTTTGAGGGAAGACAATTTCTATAATAAATTCTATGAAGTGCTTTCAAGTGAACTATGTGATGACTTTTTCGACAGAAGTGTAGTGCTTGATATGCTCAAGGAGCACAAGGACGGCGTTAAAAGAAACCACAGAAGACTTTATTCATACTATGTATTTTTGGTTTGGTACGATTTATATATTAACAGGAGGGGAATATGTTAAGAAAAGATGTTGATGACAAATTAAAATGGGATTTAACCGATCTCGTAAAAGACGATGAGGATTTTGAAAAGAAACTTGAAGAAAAAGTTTCGCTTTCAAAAAATATTTCTGACTTTAAGGGTAAAATCAAAGATTTAAAATCGCTCGAAGAAGTTTTGAAACTCTATGAAAAATATCTGGAAGTTGATAGACTTGTCGGAGGTTTTGCAAGCCTTTATTTTTCAGAAGATGGTACAAACACAAAGGCTTATGACTATTTGGAAGAATATGATAAAGCAGACACAGTTTCTTCATCAAACATGTCATTTTTGGACGATGAAATAATGGAGCTTCCTGACGATATTTTGGATGAAGCACTTGAAAAGCTTGATTTTGCACTCGTTTATTTAAGAAGACTTAAAAAAGATAAAGCACACAAGCCTACTTTTGCTGTTGTAGACGCTCTTACAAAGTTAAATCCTGTTTTTAACGCTCCGTATGGAATATGGGAAGGTGCAATTGCAGGAGATGTAAGATTTAACAGCTTGAAACTCGACAAGGAAGTGCCGATGACTTTCGGTCTTTATGAAGATAAGTATGAGGGTTCATCAAACACTGAACTCAGAAGAAAATCTTTTGAAGAATTTGTGAGTGTTATGAGAAAATATCAAACGACTCTCGCTTTAAACTACAACACGCAGCTTAAAGCAGAAAAAGCTCTAAGCGAAATCTATGGGTTTGAAAGTGTCTTTGACTATCTTTTAGATCTTCAAGACATCAGACGTGAAGTTTATGAAGACCATATCGATACACTTAAAAGAGAACTTCCTAAACATATGAGAAAATATGCAAAACTTGTAAAGGAAAAATATGGTCTTGACAAGATGACATATGCGGATCTTAAAGCTCCGTTAATGCCTGAGTTTGAAAAGGATATCTCAATTGAGGATAGCAAGGATTATTTGAGAAAAGGACTTGCAATTTTCGGGGAAGACTATGTGAATGAAACTATAAAACACATTGAAAACAAGTGGATTGACTTTGCACAAAATGAAGGAAAATCTACAGGTGCCTTCTGTGACTCATATTATAAACTCCATTCATATGTTTTGATTAGTTGGATGGGTAAGATGGAAGACGTGTTTGTGCTCGCTCACGAACTTGGTCACGCGGGACACGGACGCTATTCGTCTATGGACAATTCAATTATTAACATGGAAAGTTCGATGTATATAAGCGAAATGCCATCCACATGCAATGAGATGCTTCTTGCAAATTATTTGATCAACAGTACGGATGATGAAGAGTTTAAGAAGTGGGTAAGGGTTCAAATGATTGAAAGAACATATTACCACAACTTTGTAACGCATGGAATTGAAGCGATTTATCAAAGGGAAGTCTATAGAAGAATCGACAAAGGCGAAAATATTAACGCAGATAAGCTCAATGAGATCTTTAGAAACACTCTCGAAGAATTTTGGGGCGACGATGTTGAAATTCTTCCGGGAAGTGAACTAACTTGGATGCGTCAACCGCATTACTTTATGGGACTTTATCCGTTCACATATCAAGCTGGACTTTCAATTGGAACTGAACTTTTCAGAAAACTTCAAACGAGTACTGAAAGTGAAAAAGAAGCAATTATTGAAAATTACAAAGAAACAATGAAGACGGGCGGTAAGCTTTCACCTGAAGATTGGGCGAAAAAACTTGGAGTACAAATTGAAGGCGGTAAAGCACTTAAAGATACAATACAATATATTGGCGAAATTATTGATGAAATTTCAAAATAATGTTTTAAACCTATTAAATGGGGTATCCATTTAGTAGGTTTTATTTTTATAATTCAATTCAACTTTAAATAGTTATAGAATAAAACCAACTTTTACAAATTAAAGTGTTGACTATCACGACTTAATGTGATACAATAAAGCAAAGAATATTGATTAATAAGGAGGAATGTAATATGAAAACAGACGTACAGATTGCACAAGAAGCAAAAATGCTTTATATTGACAAGATAGCTGAACAATTAGGTATTGAAAAGGAAGATTTATTCCAATATGGCCACTACATGGCAAAGATTGAACCGGTTGTCTATGAAAGACTTAAGGACAAAAAGGATGGCAAGCTCGTTCTTGTAACGGCTATATCACCTACACCGGCAGGGGAAGGAAAGACAACAGTTAATATCGGTCTTTCAATGGGACTCAACAAAATTGGAAAGAAAGCAATTTCAGCATTAAGAGAACCATCACTCGGACCATCTTTCGGAGTTAAAGGTGGTGCAGCAGGTGGAGGATATGCACAAGTTGTTCCAATGACAAATATCAATCTTCACTTCACAGGTGACTTCCACGCAATTACAGCTGCAAACAACCTTATTGCTGCAATGCTCGACAACCACATTCACCAAGGCAACGAACAACAAATCGATGTAAGAAGAGTTGTTTGGAAGAGAGTTCTCGATATGAATGATAGAGCTTTGAGACAAGTTGTTGTAGGTCTTGGTGGAGTTTCAAACGGATATCCACGTGAAGATGGATTCGACATTACAGTTGCTTCTGAAATTATGGCAATTTTATGTTTGTCAAACAGCCTTGAAGAATTTAAAGAAAAAGTTTCGAATATTGTTATTGCATATAGAAGAGATAAATCACCTGTCTTTGTTAAAGATATCAATGCACAAGGTGCTGTAACAGTTCTTATGAAAGACGCAATTTTACCTAACTTGGTACAAACACTTGAAAACACACCTGCAATTTTACACGGTGGACCTTTCGCAAATATTGCACACGGTTGTAACTCAATTCTTGCAACCAAATATGCTCTAAAACTTGCTGATTACACAGTAACGGAAGCAGGATTCGGTGCTGACCTTGGAGCTGAAAAGTTCTTTGATATCAAGTGCAGAATGGGTAATTTACATCCAAATGCAGTTGTTATTGTCGCAACAATAAGAGCTCTAAAACACCACGGAGGAGTTACAAAAGAAGACTACGACAAGGAAAACCTTGATGCACTTAGAAAAGGTTTTGAAAACTTGAAAAAGCACATGGAAAATGTTGCTAAATTCGGAGTTCCTTCAGTTGTAGCAATAAACCAATTCCCAACAGACACAGAAGCTGAAATCAAACTCTTGAAAGAACTTGTTGAAAAAGAAGGAAGAAAATGTATTCTTTCTCAAGTATTCGCAAAAGGTGGCGAAGGCGCTGTCGATTTGGCAAAAGAAGTTGTCAGAGTTTGTGAAGAAGAAGAGTCACACTTCAAACCGCTCTATGATGTAAATGACACAATTGAAAACAAGATCAAAACAATTGCAACAGAAATTTACGGAGCAAAGGATGTTATCTTTACAAAAGAAGCAAAGAACTCAATAAAGAGAATTGTTGAAAATGGAATGGATAAAGTTCCAGTATGTATGGCAAAAACTCAATATTCACTTTCAGATGATCCGAAGCTTCTCGGAGCACCAAAAGATTTTGAACTTACCGTAAGAAATGTTAGAATTTCAAATGGTGCAGGATTTGTTGTAGCTCTCACAGGTGACATCATGACAATGCCAGGCTTGCCAAAAGTTCCTGCTGCAAACAATATTGATATAAAAGAGGACGGCGAAATAGTCGGACTATTTTAAAATAAATTTTAAGGAGGATTAGAAATGGCTTATAATTCCAGACTTAAGAGTGAACAAACAGATGCTTTATTTGAAGCGATTCTGACATTGGACACCATGGACGATTGTTACAGATTCTTTGAAGACATATGCACGATAAAAGAAATTCAAGCAATTGCACAAAGATTAGAGGTAGCAAAACAATTGAGAGAAAATAAGACTTACAACGAAATCGAGGCTGAAACAGGTGCATCCACCGCAACAATTTCAAGAATTAATCGTTCTTTGAATTATGGTGCAGACGGATACAATTTAATTTTCAGAAAATTAGGTTTAACTAAGGAATAGATAATGAGCAAAAGCGAATCACAAGAGATGTATCTCAAGACAATTTTGCTTTTACGCCTTGGAAATCAAACCTCAAGAAGCGTTGATGTTGCAAATGAATTGGGATATTCAAAAGCTAGCGTTTCGCGTGCGGTTTCACTTCTAAAAGGCGAAAAACTTATCGAGGTTGTTGAAGGCGGAGAAATTGTTTTTACGAATAAAGGTAAGGAAAAAGCACTTTCGGTCCTTGAAAGATACAAAGTATTGGTGAAAATCCTAAAGAAATTAGGACTCGATGATGAAGAAGCTGATGAAGAAGCATGTAAGCTTGAGCATGTAATTGGTGATGAATTATATGCAAAACTTAAAGAATTTTCAGAGAGAGAAGATGGCTGATGTCATCTTCTTTTTTTGGAATTGATAGCATAAGCTTGAATATAAAGCACATTAAATGTATAATAGAAGGAGCAGATTTAAAGAGAGGAATATTATGGATATTAAGAATTTACTTAACGAAAGTCAATATGAAGCTGTTGTCAATACTGAGGGACCGGTGCTTGTTCTTGCAGGGGCGGGTTCAGGAAAGACGAGAGTTGTTACATATAAAATAGCTTATCTTGTAAAAGAAATTGGAATAAATCCATTTAATATTTTGGCAATTACTTTTACAAACAAGGCCGCAAATGAGATGAAGGAAAGAGCCGAGGAACTTCTTGAAAGATCTATAAACGGAATGTGGATCGGAACTTTTCACAGCATTTGTGTACGTATTTTAAGAAAACATTATTCCTCTAATTTTACTATATATGATACTCAGGACAGTGTTAATCTAATAAAAAGAATTATTAAGGACAGAAATCTAGACAGTGACCAATTTAAGCCGAAGTCCATTAAAAACAGAATTTCCGATTTTAAAAATAAGGGAATGGGCGTTAAAGAATTTCAGGAATTTGCCGGAAGCGATTTTTATTTAAAAATTGTCGGAGAAATATTTTTCGATTATGAAGCAGCGATGAAAGAAGCGAATGCACTTGACTTTGATGATCTTCTTTTAAAAACTGTAAAAATTTTTGAAGCAAACCCAAGTGTTTGTGAAGAATATTCAAGTAAGTTTGACTATATATTTGTCGACGAGTATCAAGACGTAAACGACATACAGTATAAATTCATAAAGGCAATTTCTCATGTTCACAACAATCTTACAGTCGTTGGTGATGAGAATCAAAGTATTTACGCTTTTAGAGGAGCAAATCTTGAAAATATTTTGAATTTTGAGAGGGATTTCAAAGGTGCAAAAGTTATTTATTTGAATCAAAATTACCGCTCGACTAAGAGTATTTTGGATGCAGCGAATCATTTGATTTTAAATAATCCACAAAAATATAAAAGGGAACTTCTTGCGACAAAGGCAAACGACGAAAAAGTTAAATGCTACAATCTCATGACCGGAGAAGACGAAGCTTATAAGGTTTTAGAAATCATTGAAAATTTGAAAGACTCCGGAGAAAAATATAGCGACATAGCGATTTTGTACAGAACAAACAATCAGTCGAGAGCATTTGAAGATGTGTTTGTAAGAAATTCCATTCCGTATGAGATTATCGGAGGTATAAGGTTCTATGACAGAAAAGAAGTCAAGGATGTACTTGCTTATTTGAAACTTTTAAACAATCCTTTCGATTCTGTAAGTTTTGAAAGAATTGTGAATACTCCAAGGCGCGGGGTCGGACCGAAGACACTCGGCGATTTGAATGAATACAGACTCGTAACGGGCAAGGATTATTTTGAAACGCTTTCCGACATCGGAACAAAATCCGCAAAACAATTCGGAGAAGATTTTATAAAAATCAGAGAAGTAATGAACGATGTTTCTCTAAGCGAACTTGTGGACATCGTACTTGAAAAATCGGAATATTTAAAAGAACTTAAAGTTTCAAAGAATCCGGAAGATGAGTCGAGAGTTCAAAATGTTTATGAATTTGTGAGCTATGTAAAGGAATACGAAAATAAGAATCCTGAGTCGGAACTTTCTGAAATGTTAAACGAAATTTCGCTTCTTTCGGACATTGACCAGTCCAAAGAAGAGGACAAAGTTGTGCTTATGACGGTGCACTCTTCAAAGGGGTTGGAGTTTAGAAATGTCTTCGTTGTCGGACTTGAAGAGGGACTCTTCCCGTCCAGAATGAGTATGGAAGATGAAAAGGATGTCGAGGAGGAAAGGCGACTATTTTACGTCGCACTTACAAGAGCACGAGATAGGCTGTTCCTCACTTCCGCAGATTCAAGAATGATTTACGGACAGACGATTTATTCTAAAAACAGCAGATTTCTTGAAGAGATAAAGGACTTTGTGGAAATTGAGGATGAAACTGTAAAATCGAAAGTTAAAACAGAAGGCAAGCCAATTCCTAGACCGACAAACTTTACAGGGAAAATCGGTTTGGGAGCAAAGAAAGAAAAATCAGGAAGTTTTAATATCGGAGATAAGGTTATTCATAAAATGTGGGGCGAAGGAACGGTTGTGACATTGGTCGGAGACGACATTACAATAGCATTCCCGTCTAAGGGCTTGAAGAAATTGAAAGCTTCAATCGCACCGCTCACAAAAAAGTAGGTGAAAAATGCTTGAAAAGATGAGGGAGCTTGTCGATAAGCTAAACTTGTACAACTATCATTATTATACTCTGGACGACCCAATTGTTGTAGACGCTGTATATGATAAGTTGTATCAGGAACTTGTCGACATGGAGAATAAATACAAATTTAACTTTTTAGATTCGCCGACAACGAGAGTCGGAGGGGAACTTTTAAAAGGTTTTGAAAAATATACACACGAAAGACCGCTTTGGAGTCTTCAAAAGTCACAGTCGACGAATGAGTTGATTGAATGGGCAAACAGAGCGGAGAAGCTGAGAGAGGATTACAACAATTCGCATGAGGATAAATTGCCGCCGATTCAGTATGTTACGGAATTTAAATTTGACGGGCTCACATGCAATCTAACATACGAGGCAGGATATCTTAAAGTTGCTGCAACAAGAGGAAACGGTGTTGTGGGAGAAAATATAACAGCACAGGCAAGAACCATAAAAAACATTCCGACTATGATTGATTACACCGGTCATATAGAGATTCAGTGCGAGGCATATATGCCGCTATCGGAGCTTGAAAGATACAATAAAACTGCGGAAATACCTTTGAAAAACGCCAGAAATGCTGCGGCAGGGGCTCTAAGGAATCTCGACACAAGGGAAACCGAAAAAAGAAATCTGAGAGTGTTTGCATATAATATCGGCTATATGGATGATTACAATTTCAAAACACACATGGAAACGCTCGACTTTTTAAAAAAAGAAGGATTTCCGGTCAATGAATTCCATCCACTTGTTGACAGAATAGAAGATGTTATAAAAAATATTGAATATGTAAAAGAAAAAAGACATGAACTAAATTACCTGACAGACGGTGCGGTAATAAAGATAAACGATATAAGGACAAGAACAGTCTTGGGATATACAAATAAATTCCCAAGATGGGCAATTGCTTTCAAGTTCGAAGCGGAAGAAGTTGAAACAAAAGTACTGGATGTAGTTTGGCAAGTCGGAAGGACGGGAAAAGTCACACCTGTTGCAAAGCTTGAACCGGTTGAAATTGCGGGAGCAATGGTAAGTTCTGCAACGCTCAACAATATCGACGATATAAAAAGGAAAGAGGTTCGAATTGGAGCCCAGGTAATTGTAAGACGCTCGAACGAAGTTATACCGGAGATAATGGGAACTATTGGCGATTTATCGGACACAAAAGAAGTGGAAATTCCTAAAACTTGTCCATCGTGCGGCACAGAACTTGTTATGGATGGAGCTTATCTCGTTTGCCCAAACAAGACATACTGCAATCCACAAATAGTTTCAAGGATAACTCATTTTGCATCTAGAAATGCGATGGACATTGAAGGGCTTAATGAAAAAACGGTCGACTCGATGGTACAAAACTTAGGCATTAACGATGTGAGTGATTTATATACACTTACAAAAGAAGATTTACTGAAACTGCCGCTGTTTGGAGACAAGAAGGCTGACAATCTTATGAATGCACTTGAAAAGTCTAAACTTAGAGAACTTCATAGATTTATTTTCGGACTCGGCATAAACGAAGTCGGAGTAAGAACGGCGACGGATTTGGCGAAGCGGTTCAAGACTTTTGACAATTTCAGAAATGCGACATTTGAAGAACTTACATCTGTAGATGGAGTTGGAGATGTTATTGCAAACAATATTATAAGTTATTTCAATCATGAAGGAGAACAGGAGCTTATAAAAAGACTTTTGGAATTTGGAGTAAACACCATAGAGCACGACGAAGAAGTTAAAGAAGGATTTTTTACCGGCAAGACAGTGGTTATAACGGGAACTTTTTCCTCAATGAAGCGTGATGAAATCAAGGCATATATTGAAAAAGAAGGCGGGAAAGCAACGTCTTCCGTTTCAAAAAATACAGATTTGGTTTTAGTTGGAGAAAATCCGGGCTCGAAACTGGATAAGGCAAACGAACTCGAAATCGAAATTATGAATGAAAATGAGCTAATGGAGGTTATTAATGGATAAAGAAACTTATTATAATTTGCTCGATCTTGCAAAATTTAAAGATCAGGGCGACGAATTTTATGAAAAACTCGTGGATTGTATGGATGTTTTAAAATCTATAGAAGATTTTGATGAAACGGGAGAAAAAATGTACAATGTCAACCCGGCTGAAAAACATCCGTCAAAAGACGAGCCGAAGCCGTCACTCACAAATGAAGAAGCGACAAGAAATGCTGTTTCTGAAAAATATGGATTTATCGAAACTATAAAATATGTGGGGGAAGACTAATGAGATATTTACATGAAACTTTAAAATTAATAAAATCCGGTGAGC
>QWBY01001866.1_pt1 | contig 12469 bp, 11 predicted proteins | sample 1972471 | NCBI WGS metagenome assembly QWBY01 (sample SAMN09866722, study PRJNA288562) | Human gut metagenome isolate term6_stool, whole genome shotgun sequencing... | reverse complement strand
CGCACCGACCCCATCACCGGACTACCACCCAACGTCCCGCCACTTAACCAACCCGTCACACCCGGCAACAGCGGCTACCAGGCAGGAAACCCACCCCACAACACACCCGGCAAACTCGACTACAACCCCACCAACCCCTGGGTCGACGGTCGACGAACCGGCACCCCATCCACCCCACAACAACTATCAACCACCACCGACTCCACCACACACCATAAACAGGGAATCGACCGCCCCAACCTAGGCGACTGGCACCCCACACCCCCAGAAACCCACCCCCTCAACCACCACGAAAAAAGTAGTGGGATAAAAAATAACAAACACTCCGAGGCTACTCATTTCTGGCAGCAATTGGTCGATAACTTTGCCCCCCACCGCCACATGCCACCTGTACAGGAAAATTATGGCTCGGCGCCCGTACCTTCTGTTGAAGACACATCCCCTGTACGCTCTACCACCTCCACAGATGGGAAACGCCTGCCAGCGGAAAATAACACTGCCACCGACTCATTAACACTTCTCCTCATGACCGCAGGACTCCTCAGCGGGCTTCATCGGCGTAAACATTTTGTCTACACTGCCCGTTCTGAAACTCAGCCTCCGCTATCTCCCAACCGCAAGAAGGCCGTTGCCTACGCCGAGAAATGGGCGAAAGGGCGAAACCCCGACTATCCCACAACTCCCATGACCCAAGGAGCAGACTGCACAAACTATGCTTCTCAAGTCCTCCACGCCGGAGGTTTCAAAGAAGAACCCGCCCCAACAAATAAAAACGACAAAAGCACCCGCTATTGGGCTTCCTACAAAAACGTGGAACTCCCATCAGCTTCCTACGGACCCCCAATAGAAACAATTGACAAAACACGCCCCACTCGCAGTTGGAATAATGCTGACACTCTCTACCACCGTCTAGTCGATACCAACAGAGGAAAAGTTGTTGGCCGAGTACACGGGCAATACAAAAAGGGCAATAATCTCTCCCCCTCGCAACACGGGCTTCAACCAGGCGACCTCATCTTCTACGAAGATTCTCAGTCACATAAAATGACCCACGTTGCCGTCTACATGGGAACCAAAAACGGCGTCGACATCGTCAACCAACACAGCAGTTACCACGACCAACATGACTACCATGACGACTGGCAAACAGACGCCCCACACTCTAAAGACATGGCTGTTTTTGTTCATGTCTACTACCCAGGAGAGCCACGGAGGTGAATGACATGTCTTCTTATACCCATAGGTTTCGTAGGCTCGCCGCCATCACACTCAGCCTCACACTAGTAACAGGAATCGCAACAGTAATCCCCCAAAGCCGCGCACTCCTCGTCAACCGCCCCTACTGCGCCAGCCTCTACCGCATCTACCTCCCCCATGGAGAATATGACTACCGCTTCAACTACGAACTTAGACTCATGTGGGAGTCACTACACACTGCAACCCGAACAATCGAAATCCCCCACGACCCTAGAATCGACACTCCCTACGAAGCGATCCTCCTCTCCCACGCCATTGGAACACCTAACTACGACATCGACGAAATATCCACAGTCTGGGACAACTTTTGCCGCATAGGAGACCACTTTATCTTTAGAGTTGACGATGAATACGGACCACTTCACTACTAAACGCGCCACTCTTGTTCTCTGCCTGTGTCTGGGGCTTATTTTTGGTATCACCCTCCCGCTGAGTGTGGAAAACACTCGTCTTACCGATCGCGACTTCTGCCAGGCTCTCCCCACCCGGCTCCCTCTCGATACCACGCCTTCAAGCCCCGCCGACGCCGTTAGCACCATGGCGTCCCTGCGCAGTACCTATCACCTCAGCAACAAAGCCCAACTCCTCACCTCCTTCTACATGATCTTCGCCATCCACCACCACAACATCTACAACGAATACCCCCACCACACCCACTACCTCACCCGCGCAGAAAAAACAGCCCTCCACGACATCTACCAGCACTGCGGACTACCACAATGAGTGCACACACCTCCCTGCAACACCTCAAAACACTCCCCCTCGCAGCACTTGCCAGCATAGTGTTCGCCACCAGCCTCCTAGTAGGTACCGGCCTCGGCTTCGGATTCCGCGCCGCCCACCACACCCTCGCCGACGCGCACAGTTGCCTCACCATACACGACAACCTCTGGAACACCTACCGCAACCACCCAGATACTCTCACCCGACAACTCGCGCTCGAAGAAACCTACCAACTCCACGACATCCGCGCCGCCAAACACGTCTCCCCCACCATCCGCCAACTCACCACCACCATCCTTAGCCTCGACGCCATCTACATCGACTCCACCAACCCCGACTACACCACACCCCCACTGACACCCACCCAATACACCCACTACACCCACCTTCTCGCAAAAAACCGCACCGCAATCCGCCACCTCTGCTACAAATAAAAACTAGTCAGCAGACCACTCCCCACTCTCAGCACCGTAGCTCCCCGATCAAGAAAGCACCCCGCCCGCCTAGGGACGCGGCCCAACCACACAGCAACCCCCACGAATCCCCAATAGAAGAACACACCACAGAACACCACGGAAAAGGAGCCCATTCTATGCCGGGAATGTTTGAGCTCACGTTTTCCGTACTACTGTCTCTCCTCTGTATCTTCGTGGTATTTCGCTCCCACCGATTCAGCGAACGCAGCCCACAATCCCGCCTCTTACTGTCTCTAGCAGCAGCGCTTATTGTTCTGCCGGGCAGCATCCTGGTGTCGACAGCATTAGAACAGGGTTTTAAACTGCGCAACAGAACACAGGTCATCCTCATCTTCGCTGCCGTCATTATCGTCGTGGCAGTTATTCTACTTTTTATCTCCATACGGCCATCCACCTGGAAAGGATGGACAAAACTCGTGCTCCTTGTCCTCGCGGTCTGTTGTATAGGAGCATACTGCTGGCTACAAGTGATGGTTATCTACATGGGCTCCTATAACCCACTAGAACTCGCCAAATACATAGGACCAACATAACCCGCACAAAATGTTCTCCTCACACAACAGACGAGGAGGACGAAACTATACGCAGTACACAACTACAAATTTCAGCCACCAACAATCAAAACTGTATGCGCGGTGACATGACAAGCTGGTGCTTCTTGCGGAGAGAAAAAGAAAATAAAGCCCGCCCTCTTAGAACCAAATGCATGTAGCCGTACAAGCCTAAAGAAACTCGACAATGACCTAGCCGATGGTTACATCCCCACCGATATAACCATCACACCACTAATACACACGTGTGTACTTTTCTTTTTCATATAGTCATGGCGACTTACTCTGCTTCCTGCAGGGCACGGTAGATAGTTTGTCGGGAGACATGAAAACTTCGAGCTACAGCCGACACCGTCTCCCCTCCCCGCACCAAAGCGCGTACCTGCTTCTTCTGCTCCACACTCAACTTCGGCTTAGGACCCGCAACCCTCCCCTGCGCCCTAGCATGCGCCACCCCTTCACGAGTACGCTGCACCAACAAATCCCGCTCCCACTCAGCAAGAGACGCCATCACATTCACCACCACCTTATCCGCAGGACGCGAAGTATCAAGCGCAGGATCAAGCACCTGAACATTGATCTCACGCTCAGCAAGATCAGCAATAGTAGTCACCGTCTCATAAAGATTACGACCAAGACGATCAAGACGAGTCACAACAAGAGTATCGCCAGGACGCATGTAACCAAGAGCATCAGCAAGGCCAGGACGCTGCCACTTCGCACCAGAGATAGTGTCCGAATACAGATGCCGAGGATCACACCCAGCATCAATAAGCGCCTCACGCTGAGTACCAAGCGACTGTCCTTGGCGGGCGGTGGACATACGTGCGTAACCAATTTTCATTGAGGGCTGCCTCCATTAGCTGCAGACACACCAAGCATGACCCATAAGGAAAACTTCAACCTTGGTTCCTGCAAGCGCATCTCACGATCCACCATCACTGTCTTGCGGTTCCAGTTAGATTTCCTAGTGTCCAATATCGGTCCAACACGGACACCACACCACAACGAAACTAAAACACACTCTCAAAACCACTCAAATGGTCCATAATCGGTGTCCACAACAAAAAACGTACCACACCACCCACAATAACCATCACGGACACCCACACCCCAGCACATCACCCCACCATCAACCGCAACACCCTCTACAGAAAACTCCCCACCAAAAAGAACATAACCTTGACGACCAGGTAGGTAATTTTCATACAGCGAGAAGCTGATAGACCCTACTCCGGCTCATACCAAGCAAAATGGTGTACCATCCGACGAGATACTCGAGAGTTGAACACTGCGTCAAATAGAAACACCTACCAGCCCCCACTTATGCGCCGCTGCCCTAGTACTTATCACCTCCAGCAACTCATAAAACCAGCGGTAGCTGCCCCGTCAGTCACAAATCGACATTAACTAGAAAGTAACCCACTATGGATCTGCAGAAAAAAGCGAAAATACTTTCCCTAGTTTTTCCCATCTCCCTGGCTATACTCCTAGCATTTGGAAGCTTCCTTGGCTTCAAGAGTTTTTCTGCAGTCTCTTCTCATGCAGATTTTTTGCTGACAATTCTAGAAGCTATTAGCAACCCAAACTTTTCTATGGGTTTCACTACCGTTACTTTAGGTGTCACGGCCACTCTACTATTTGGACCGGATACTTCCTTGAACATCAAGAGCGAGCCCCAGCTAGCAAAGGATTTAATTGTTTCTTCCTGGGAGAAGATATATCTCTACTATCTTTCCGCCGAAAGCATCGTACTGGGATTTTCCCTAGGTTTCATTATGCACGCTGTATGGTACCCAGATACCACCACCGACATCGCTTGCCTCATAAAGTTTTTTCCCACCGCTGTTGTAACCCTTATATTCAATTCCATTGTTATGCTCGGGTTCACCGTATGCACGCTTCTTTTCTCGAAAGAGTTTAATGAAGTTCGTACTAAGGCTTACCAAAAGGACATATCCTCACTTATTAACGATAAGAATCATCCTCTTAAACCCGTTAAAAGCCTTCGCGAAATGTCACGATTCTCGTGGCGGTGGCAGATTTATTTTGTTGTTGGTGTAGTTATTTACATACTCGAGGAAACACACTATCTCCCGGGATCTTTAACACTATTAGGGTTGTCAGGAGGCATGGTTTCCCTCGCAGTATTTCTATACTGGGGTTTCTCGTGGATACGAAGAGCCGAGCTTCAACAAATTGTCGATGAAGGAGGCTTTCTTTACTACGATCCAAAGCGCAAAAAGCGCATCTTAAAGGCACTACCAGCAGATGCAGACACAAAACCTGGAACCCTGATTTCTTATATATGGGTTCCAGCTATGCTCATGTTTTCTCTAGTAATAGCAGCCATCATCATCTCCAATAAGCCGCCTCTTCTTACTACGCTGTCACTCCTTTGCTTCTGTCTAATACTCCCCAGCTACGCATCGTGGGCTGCTTGTCGTCGCCCAGTGTATAGAACAAGCAAGTATCCATCTCCCGATACCACACCATACGGAAAACTTATTAGCGAATCACAGAAAAATTGGGATTCTCTCAAAAACCAGAATACTGAAAACACCACCGAAGAAGTCACGGATTGCCCAGTAAAATACACCCTGCTCTCCTACATCTATTCACTAAACTGCTACGCATGGTGGTCTGATTACCGAAACAGAAACAAGTAGTTAGCCTGCTGCCCGCACATCTTCTATTTAGGAATGGTGCAACTCACTCCAGCCCACGTTATAAGGTGGAGAAGAAAAACAAGCTATAGAAGTAGTAATAAACAAGGGGGTAGGCTTTTCTCTCTTGTTTCTGCGTCTCTACCCCAGGGTGACGTGTCGTTTTATCTCCCGTGATCAAACAAAGCCAGACTATTCCACAATTCTGCACATATGCATCTTCTACATATGTATAACTTAGAAGATCTGCTATAGGTCGTTTGCGTCGTAGCTGGAGTATCCCTCGTATTCGTAGTTTATGTTGACGATATGGGCGAACATGCTTCTAGTAGAAGTAACGGTAGTTAGATTGTCCTCTAGCAGTACGCGAAGTTCGGTGCTGTTGACGGGACTGCGAACCATGGCCTCCATGTATGCGTCGCGGCTAATGTTCTCCCATGCGATGCGCTTAGTAAGCCGCTTTTCTACTAGAAGGTCTAGCCAGATCCTCCCTGCGCGTCCATTTCCTTCTCTGAAGGGGTGGGCTACGTTAACTTCAACATACTTGTTGACGATTTCTTCCCATGTGTTATCGGGCATGGTGTCGATGATGGCAAGTTGGCTTTCCAAGAAAAGTACTGGAGCAAATCGAAAATTTCCCTTCGCTAGGTTGACGGTACGTAGGTGGCCCGCGAAGGAATACACGTCTTGAAACACGTAGTGATGGATTTGAAACAAGGTGTCTATTGACCCCGGCTCCATGCGTTCAATAATCCCACCATCCCAAAGCTCCATAGCGCGGGTCTTCGTCAATCGCTCTTCTTCTTTAGCTAACTCGATCTCATTCGTGATCCCCAAAAGGTTATCCAACATAGAATTCAACCCTTTTCCGTCTAGATTCTTGAGAAAAAATCCTCCACACCATATTATACATACGTATAATATAAATATGTAGGGTATACATATGTAGTTAAGGAGTAAGTGGTGATTGTTACGGTTGTCAATTTAAAAGGTGGGGTAGGGAAAACTACCTCGGCTATTGCGTTGGCGACAGCCGCTAGCCGGGCGGGACATGTGTCTAAAGTCTTGGATGCGGATAGTCAATCGAGCGCCAGTCTTTGGGCTATGTCTGCAGAGCAGGAAGGTGAAGCATTGCCTTTCGAGGTGTCGTCGGCAAATATTGCGACACTGCGGCGACTTACCTCTGCAGAAGATGAATGGGTGTTTATCGACTGCCCACCCACCGGTAATGTCACTGATGAGGCGGTCAACGTAGCCGATGTGGTCATCGTTCCAACCGCGCCAGCGGGGATGGATTTTCAACAAACGTGGGCTACGGTGAGCACTCTCATCGGTGTCGGAAAGCCCTACGCAATACTGCTAACGAGAATTCTGCCTCATACGAGATCGTTAGCTAGTGCTTTAGCTGATTTAGATGCGCAAGGCGCTAGTTATTTTGATGCACACATCCCGCAGCGGGAAGATCTCAAAAATTATTTCGGGCATTCCTTCGGGGATGCTCTCTATCACTACGACGATGTTTTCGCAGAGCTTGAGGAGATAATGAGCTGATGGCAGTTTCTAAAAAACCCTCACCGCTTACTGGCACGATAGCGAAGCCCTTGCCAACTACCCGGCTGATGGATAATCAAGACACCGTGAAAAAAGGGGATGGGGAAAAGCCTATCAAAGTTCCTACCACTATTCTCCTCCCCTCCAACCTTAAAGAAGAGGCTCAAGACTACGCCAGAAGGCACGGTGTCAGCCTCACTAGTCTTATTGTTAGTGGTCTCAGACTTCGCCTCGACCAACAATAAGTAGATTATACATATGTATGAACTACATATGTATAACTGAAGACAACCGCCCATGAGGTTCATCCAACCCTGCACAAATAAAGAACCACACTACTGTACATATGTATGAACTACATATGTACAGTTAATTCTCGTTGAGATATGGTTACCGCGTGTGTTCTTCTAGGTGTCGAGGGCTGCCAGGATTTAATGGCGGTTATTTGATGAAAAGAAGAAAACAACTAAGGGTTTGCTTGTTAGGCCATCCTTATATCTTTCCCATGAGGGCTTGTACGTACTGAGATAAGGAGGCCTACTCTTTACGCGTCTTCCTTTTTGGGTTTTCCTTATTGCTCTTAGTCGCTTTTCAAAAGGGTGCGGATCGCGTTGCACTTTTATTTGAGAGTGAAATACATCTTCTATTTCTTTTTTAGAGACTCCATGCTTCCCCCATATTTGGGCCAATTTCCTTCATCCCATTGAAATACATGAACTTTCACACCCACCAGTGTGGCTATTTATATCATCCATACCAGCTCATATATCAAGAGTTTGTATCTATGTAGAGCAGAATGCACCGCACACATATCTACATATCTACATATGTACATAATACATATGTAGATTAAGGGGGCAGCTACGCGGGTTTCCTTGCGAATATTCCCGTGCTTGTTACATGCAGCGGCTGATAGTTTCTTTGCTGGCGGCAGGTTCACGGCTAGCCGGGTTTGTCTACGGCCGGTGATATGATCATTCTTTCCTTTTAGTGCTTTGCAATAATAGTGCGATGTATTATTATTGTGGGTGTGATCCAGAGTTTCGCCAACAAAACCACCCACCAACTCTTTGTCGGCATCCACAACAAACGCCTCGACCCGTCACTGGAACGCCGCGCAAAAATGAAACTTGCGATCCTCAACCGCGTCACCACACTACAAGAACTCACTATCCCGCCGGCCAATCGTCTCGAAAAACTCAGCGGGGTGAGGGCAGGACAGTACTCTATTCGTGTTAACAACCAGTACAGAATTTGCTTCACCTGGGAAGGCGGAAACGCCTACGATGTTGAGTTCGTCGATTACCACTAAGGACATAGCCATGGAACACTTTCCACTACCTACCCCCGGCGACATTCTCAAAGAAGAGTTCCTCGATCCGATGGGGCTAAGTCAGTACGCCTTAGCAAAAGCTATCAAGGTTGACCCGATGCGGATAAGCGACATTATCCGCGGTAAGCGTGCTATCACTGCTGATACGGGGTTACGGCTGTCGAAATACTTTGGCATGAACCCAGCGTTTTTTACTGGCATACAGCTGGATTACGATACCGAGCTGGCGCAGCGGGAGCTCGCAGAAGTTTTAGAGACCATCACTCCACGAGCAGCATAAGAGAGGGACGGTCATTGGCGCTAGCGGCAGTTGGTTGACGATCAGGGTGTGGTCTACCGCGGTAGACCAGTGTATTGGCTAGCGTCCTTGTTTCTTTTCTGCGCGTTCGTATAGTCGTGCACGTGAGGGATGCAGAGGAGAACTCACCGTATCTAGGTGTGATTTTCTAGTATCTGCCCGGTATTCAGTATTTTTCTGATCTGTTGCATATGGTGAGTTATTGATTCTTTACTAGCGGGTGTTTTCGGCGGAGTAGCTGGTGCGGCTGTGGTGGTCTTCTGGGCTGGTGTGTGTTTTGTGGGGAGCTCTAGTTGGTTAAGGAGCCAGTTGAGCCAGCGGGGGGCGCAGTAGAGCTGGGTGGGGGTTACCCAGTTGTTGTCTTGGTAAAACGTGTCGAGTTCGCGTAGTAGTTCGTTTGCGGTCCAGGTGGCGCAGTCGAGGTGGCTGGCAAGCACGTGGGCGAGCCAGTTGGGGTGGTGGGTGCCCCAGTGGGGGCAGCGGCTAATGAGTTCGGCTGCGAGCTTCTGGGCGGCTAGTGGCGGCGGTGTGGGGGCGAAGCCCCACACACCCCGCCGGGAGCCCGGTTTGGTTTTCTTATCGTGGCCTCGCGCGCGTGTGCGCGCGTGTTGGTGAGAAGAAATCTCTAGAGATTTCTTTATGTCTTTACCCCTACGGGGTGGGTGGCCAGTATCCACAACCCCAGCTAGGGAGTTTTTGGGCATGAGGCAGTGGAGGAGGGAGGCGAGGCGGATGCAGGCATGTCCTTTAGCGTGGAAGAGCCAGGTGCGCTCGTGGCGGGTGAGGTGGCGGCCGCGGGCGGCTTCATAGAGGAGCCCTAGCTGGATGAGGACGCGTTTGGCTCTCCGGACGGTGCGTTCCCCACAGTGAGCACGGTGGGCGATGGTGTTATTGGAGAGAGCACAGTTACGCCCGGTGGTGCTATCAGCTGCTCTTGCGATGACTTTGGCGATGCTAAGGCAGGTTGTGGGGTGTATTTCATTGCCGGGGCACCTGCATAGTGCGATGCCTTTTTGTCGGTGAGGCGGCAAGCGACTGCGGTAAGCCAGCGGTTCCTGTTAAGCCAGCAGGGTATGCGGGCGGGGGTCGAGGAGGCGAAGATCCCTTTAGGGGAGAGGGAGGTTGGGCGCGACACGCCCAGGGAGGCAACTTTTGCTATGGCCTTTGATTGTTTAAAAAGGCCTTCTAGCTGGGGTGATAATGATTGGCTGAGCATCTGTTGCGATGCAGAGGAAGCCGTGAATTAAAGAGCTTGCACCCAAAATTTAGGCGTGTTATCCTTAGTTCAAACGTTGGCGCGTTTGAACTAAAGTTCACAATCTTTAATTTTTCTCCTTCTGGAGGATCCCCGGCCCCCGCGAAAGCGGGGGTTTCTGCTATTTAGGAATCTTCCGAGAAGAGAGAAGCTGACAGCGACTCAACACTCCGCCAGCCTTCACCTCCTTCAAAAACTCTGCTGGCCTCAGATAGACCACCAATGCCAAATTTAACCTGCGTAAACACTCAAGAACCGCACCAACACACACCAACAGAGGATTAGCTACTAGCCATTAGTGGTTAGGTTATATATCTTTTTGTGAAACAGTTTGCGCTAAGTAAACCCCCATGTCTAATGCATCAGTGAAATCCTCCGAGGATGGCAGTCTAGGGCTCATCACCCTCCTTGTGGTCGGTGTTTTAGGGTATGTCCTGTCCCGAAATCCACAGGTGAGAGGCTGGCTTCACACGTACCGCCTTATCGACGATCAAGGACTTACCCCCCTTGGGGTAAACGTCCTCATTGCGACACTTTTCTTCCTTATCTCCCTAGCAGCTGGGATGATCTATCTTGTACAAGCTGCGGTGGGGGATCTACGAGGCTGGCAGCACAGGAATATTCCCCACCACCAGTGGGGTCCCATTATTCTCGCGTGTGTGGTGGGATGTGGGATATGGCTTCTTGTCCTCTGTCTTGCCATCATCAACAAAGTAGGGACAGGCTGGGCTGCTGCCACCGTACTGGCAGGGCTTTCTTCTGGTTTTATCCTCTATTGGGTGGTGGTGCCCTACAGTAAGAGGGCCTGGATGAAAAGGCTTCTTAATCGCACACTGTGGCAGTTTGTGGCCACCCAAAACCGGCAGTGGCGTATCGTAGGGGTCCCCCAATGGGTGAGTTCTGTGAGGGATATTCGCCGAGGTGCGACTCCCCTCCCCCACACCATCACAGTGCGTGTGGGGCCAGCTTTCAGACTCCGGCAAGGGGCGTTGAATACGCTAAACGAGTACTGTGACACGCTTGTGCAGGCGACCTACCAGTGGACACATGACCCCCACCACTATCGTCTTACTGGCCTGATTGAAGAATCCACCTCCACCACAGACGAGGAGACGATACCTTCCCCCAATATTGGCGCCTATATGGGGGTGAAGACTCGCCGCCTGCCGCGGCGTGTGGAAGTGCGGGCACATGAGCGTGGTGTTGCTTTTGTGTTCGGGCCGCCCGGATCAATGAAGACGCAAGGTATTATCATGCCGAGTGTGGCGGTAGCCCCGGCGGCCTGTGTGTCCACCTCGGTGAAAACAGAAGTGCTGGAGAATACCGCCCCTGCTCGAGCACAGAAGGGCACGATTTGGCTTTTCGACCCGGCCGGGATCAACATGCACAGTCTCACCGACACGGTCCACATGGCCTGTTGGTCGCCCTTAGCGGAAGTGCACTCATGGGGGGATGCCCTCCAAATGGCGAACCAAATGACCCTAGCTGCCAGGCCCTCCACCGCCACGATGGAAGGTGGGGACCATTTCATCCAGCGGGCGGAATCCTGGCTTGCTCTCCTCCTCTACACCTGTGGGGTACTAGGCAAGCCACTATCCACTTTTACTCGCTATTGTTTGAACCCCATTGGATCATTAGACGAGATAGGAAACCTCCTTGATCTCACCCCTGCCGAACATGCCACAATCCCGAAGGCTATCCTTTCCTCTCTTATCACCACTCCTGAAAGGGAACGCGGCAGTATCGCCTCCGCACTGGCAAACCTTACGAAAGTGTATGCCCACCCCCTGGCGGTGGAGCTTGGGAGCACTGTGAACTTTAATGTGGATGAGTTTGTCCGCTCTACGGATACTCTCTACATTGCAGTGCCGGTAGAAAAACAAGATGAATACGCGCCTCTTGTCGGCGGTCTTTTAGAAACGATCCGACATGCCCAATACCGCAAATACGCTCTAGAGGAAGCCCACAGCCTCCCCCATAGTTTGCCTCTTACATTTGTGCTCGATGAGGCAGCTAATACCGCCGCCCTCCCCTTACCCCAGATTGTTTCCGAAGGTGGTGGGCAAGGCCTCCACATCGTGGCAGCCCTCCAATCCTTCGCCCAAGCAAAAGAACGCTGGCCTCATGGTGCCGACGGGTTCCTCACCATGGCCACCGACCTGATGATCCTGGGAGGAATCCGCGAACCTGCTCTCCTCCAGGCTCTGTCCACTGCAGCTGGTAGTACCCGTACGGCAGGACTCTCCACCTCCGCTACCAGCATGGCAGGAGCTGGGGCTGGGATGGGGAGGCTTCTCGGTGAGATGGGAGGACTTGGCGCAGCTGGGGCAGGTGTGAGTAGGGGGAATAGTTTCGCTAC
>QWBY01005624.1_pt1 | contig 12474 bp, 8 predicted proteins | sample 1972471 | NCBI WGS metagenome assembly QWBY01 (sample SAMN09866722, study PRJNA288562) | Human gut metagenome isolate term6_stool, whole genome shotgun sequencing... | reverse complement strand
ACAATGCGCTCCATATTACTACGTGCGTAACCTTGGAACTGATCCTCCCATACATAGGCAAGCACCATAGAAAGCACAACCGCCGTCATGATGGCAGTAACAGCGAAGAGTACTGCAGTACGTAGTTGAAATGACCCCGAAGGACGCGATTGTGGTTCGGGGCGCATTGTATTGTAGGTCCCATGACGTGAATCATCGTGGGACCTGCTTTCATTACCTCTGCCTACGTCAAAGAGGTCTGACAAAGCTTAGTTCGCCGCCTCGTCACTAGGCTTGCTTGGCGCTTCGAACCTATAGCCAACACCATGAACGGTATAGAGCCAACGAGGATGACGAGGGTCGTCACCCAACTTGGCACGAAGGTTCTTGACATGAGAATCGATGGTGCGCTCGTAACCCTCGAAATCGTAACCTAGAACCTTCTCGACTAATTCCATACGCGTATATACACGTCCAGGGAAGCGAGCGAGCGTGGTGAGCAACTTAAACTCAGAGGCCGTCAGGTCCACCTCTTGATTTTCAATAAGCACCTTGTGGCCCGTGATATCAATAATCAAATCTCCAAAGTCAAGCACCTCAAGCGCAGGCTCATTTTCGGCATGCGCACGGCGCAATAAGGCACGCACGCGAGCAACGAGCTCACGCGGTGAGAAGGGCTTAATCAGATAGTCATCCGCGCCGAGCTCAAGACCAATAATACGGTCCTCTACCTCACCTTTTGCCGTCAACATAATGATGGGCACATTGGAGGTCTCACGGACGGTACGGCAAACACGTTCGCCTGAAAGTTTGGGCAACATCAAGTCGAGCACAATCAAATCAAAGGAATGCTTCTCAAATTCCTCAAGGGCACTTTGACCATCGCCCACACCGCGTACAGCATAGCCTTCGCGCTCAAGGTATGCCGCAACAGCGTCACAAATGGTCTTTTCGTCCTCAACGAGTAGAATCCTCTTTTCATCAGCTGCCATGTCGCTCCCCTCAGTTTCAATTTGTTAAGCCTTGGTTGATGTAAACACGCTCAAGGCACCAATCTTCGCAAAACACCCACATAATTACCACATATCTTAGCACGCCTCAGCATCCCTGGAAAGACATGCCTCGTGATAATCCTACAAATTTTTCTAAGCGATAGCTTAAGTTAACTGAATTTAAAGCTGAAATGTACGCACTGCCACCGAAGCGGGGTACCCTGTTGTGGCATCTTTGACCGTCGCGAAACTTACGAAGGTCTTACACTCTCCATCGCGGGCAGGAAAATCACCGTAGTCTACCGTGCGATCCGCTGCTGATAGAGTTGAGTAGCGCTCTTTCTCCGTATCAATAACAAAGTAAGAAGAACGACTCTTCACAATGTAGAGGCCATCTTTTCCCGCAACCTCCGCAGCAGGCTCGCGTGGCAATACGACAAAAGGTCCATCGCTTGAACCAATATAGGTACCCATTGATGCAAGAAGACCGCCTGCAGCATAGCTTGCCTCAATGGAGAAAACGAATTTCTCGCCTATACGTACCGCAAACATAGGATTTACGCTTTGAGGGAGAACTAGCTGATCTACGACAGTTTTGAGATTGTCTTCGAGGGAATATGCCGTGATGCCATAAAAAACTCCCTTGGATGCATGCACACGCGGCGACATGGTAACGGTATTGCCTGAAACCTCAGGGCCTGTTGCAAAACGGCCAGGGGACTCAACCACCACGCGGGCTTCTGATGAGCCGAGCTTCCATAAGTAGCAGCGAGAATTCTCTGTTGTTTTTTTGCCAGTCTTGGACGGCATAACCTGCCAAATAACCTTATCCCCAACGACCGCCATACGAGGAGGGTCCCAGTTTGAGTTTACCTTCCATAAGGTTGTACTCTTACCGGTAAGCTCTCCGTTAGAAAAAGGTGCCGCATAGAGCGCCCAGGACTTGGTAAGCAAATCCATCTCGACCCAGGCATACGTCGAATCAGAACAGCGCACATCAAAAATTGCAATACTTGGCGTATCGTCTGTTACGGTAGAGGTGACTACGTTGGACACAGTACCTGCAGATACACTGAGAGCTGCACCCAAAATCGCGGGCTTTGACGTGGTGCCCACCGAGGTCATCGCAAGCCAATCGCCATCGCCTGGACGCAGCACGCTACCAAGAGGTAGATTATAGGTTTTATCCTCGCTAATAGGCAGGTCAGTAACAGAATAGACGCTTTCATTCGTTTCAGGATTGATAACATAGTGAGCTTTATTTTTATCTACGATGACAGGAGCTTCGGCATCCTCATCGCCGGGATGAGAACAGCCAGCAAGAATGCTTATGGCTCCTGCGGTCACGCCTGTAACCGCAGTTGCTTTAAATAGGCCGCGGCGGGTAATGCCGGACCATTTTTTGAAAGGCATGTCTCTCCCCTTTTACCAAAAAAACTAAAAGCTCAAATCTTCCAGACGGTCAAATAGGATGTCAGAGCGCTTAAGAAATGCTCTTGGATCAAAGATGGCATCAAGCTGCTCTGCGCTCAGTGTGCACCCAGAATCAGCCGCAAGGCGTTCACGGAAACTAGGGCCTTGGCGCACCTGCTGTACATCATGCCAAGTATCCATAGCATTACGCTGAACGATCGCATAGGCAGCTTCGCGCGTAATACCCGTCTCCACCAAAGCAAGCAGAACTTTGGAAGAATAGATGAGTCCGCGTGTTTTGTTGAGATTTGCCTTCATTTGCTCTGGATACAAAATCAAACCGTCGATGATGCGAATGAGGCATTGAAACATATGGTCAAGCGCAATAAAAGAGTCTGCCATTGCGACACGTTCAGCAGAACTATGTGATATATCGCGTTCGTGCCAAAGTGCCACATTATCAAAAGCGACTTGAGCATTTGCTTTGACAACGCGACTAAGACCGCACACCTTCTCAACCGTAATAGGATTGCGTTTGTGTGGCATTGCTGAGCTACCTTTTTGTCCCTTGCGGAAAGGCTCTTCTGCTTCCAGCGTATCGGTTTTTTGAAGATTTCGAACCTCAGTAGCAATACGCTCGCAAGTAGCTGCGGTAGTCGCAAGAACACCAGCAAGATATGCATGGTGGTCGCGGCTAACCACCTGAGTGGATAGAGGGTCTGCAGTAAGACCAAGATGCTCACAGACATACTGCTCTACGAAAGGATCAATGGAAGAATAGGTACCCACAGCACCGCTAATTGCACCAAAAGCAACATTGGCGCGCGCATCTTGCAAGCGCTGTAAATCGCGATAAAGTTCCCACGCCCAGCTACCAAACTTCATACCAAACGTCATCGGCTCGGCATGGATACCATGGGTGCGCCCGGCGCAAAGAGTGTTTCGCTCTTCAAAAGCGCGGCGACGGCAAATCTCACCCAGCTGACGCACATCTTCAATGAGCAGGTCAGTGGCTTGGGTTAGCTGATAACAAAGCGCAGTATCACCAAGATCGGAGCTCGTCATTCCAAAGTGAACCCAACGACTTGGCTTTGGCTCGCCGTTGGGAACATCTCTATCAATATAGGATCCCATATTGGTTAAAAATGCAATGACATCGTGGTTGGTAACAGCCTCAATTGCATCTACTTCTTCGCGATTAAATTTTGCATGAGCGCGGATATAGGCAGCCTCTTCGGGTGTAATACCCGTCTCCCCCAGCTCAGCCTGAGCTTCGCAGGCCAACACTTCGATTTCTTGCCAGATGGCATACTTGTTCTCAAGCTCAAAGATGTCCCCCATCTCAGGGCGAGTATAGCGACCAATCATGTGCATCCTTTCACCGAGGTGTTCCGCGTATTAATTCTAGCGCAGCAAACGGAAAGTCGAGACAAAGCGGCACATCCTATATGCAAAGCCCAGCATGAATATGATGGCGACACATATCTCACGTATACGGCGATGCTCCCGCACAAAACCAAGCGCTCAGAGCGCGTTTGAGGGGCACAAAGCACCCGCTGCGACATCTCGTACCTAAATACCGAAATACGAAAAAATGCCCTATCTCCACGGTAGAGAAATCTGACTTTATAACACCCCTTTTTATCTGCAGGTTTATGAGTGCTTCTACTTACAGGATTAAAAAATGCTTTAATTCTTACACCTCTGACCCGCACGAGTAGCTGTCTTGAGAAATTTATTATTTGTTTTTGATCGTAAAAACATACACACTATTAACTATATAATTTACTAATTTATTTTACCAACTGGTGAAATACCAGATACATCAATAATAGTGTGGATGTTTATTCGACATTTTCGTTGCACCGATCGAGTGAGAAATTTTTCAGAAGAAGATGATGAGTAGTCAGCCTTTTGCAGGGAGGAGTTTCCAAAGGCTTAGTTCCCTTTTGAGGAGTTTTCACCCGCTCGCCATTGATGAGGCAGTGCGTCTGGAGGGGGCCACACATTTTCCCTCTCTACTGCTATATGTCACTTTTTTGTCACTCTGTGTCACTTCGCTAAGAGAAAAGGTCAGAGTCGAAACCCTGACCTTGTGCTTTCTGGTGGGTCGTGTGGGAATCGAACCCACGACCTTGGGATTAAAAGTCCCCTGCTCTACCAACTGAGCTAACGACCCTTGCGTTTTGTCACGCGTGGCGATTTTACCACGCCGAAGACTTTTATGATACGAACAACTAGCTTGATATGAATTTTTTTCGTGTAAACCTACTACAAAGTCTTTGGTTCCTTGGCAATTGCTTGGACCAGGCGGATAAGCAATTCAACAACAGAGTCCATTGACTGAACAACCGCAAACTCTTTGCGCCCATGGAAGTTGTGGCCACCAACGCCGATGTTGGGACACGGCAAACCCTTAAAGGAAAGAGTTGCGCCATCAGTACCACCGCGAATAGGGCTGGTATCTGCCTCAACGTCCATTTCCTTCAAAATCTCAATAGGTAGTTCTAGGAGGCGGGGATGTTCGTTGATAATTTCAATCATATTTCTGTAGGATTCTTCAATATCGACCTCAACGGTGCCGTCGCCATACTTACTGTTGAGGAACTCAGCGATTCTATGCATATGCTCGGCGCGACTTTGTGCTAAAGCAAAGTCATGATCACGGATGATGTAGTCCAAATCCATCCGCTCAACATCGCCCTTCATTTCGATCAGGTGATAGAAGCCCTCGTAGCCCTCGGTATGCTCAGGGGTTTCACTGTCAGGAATCCGACCATCAAACTCGCAGGCAATACGGCAAGCATTCTTCATCATGTTTTTTGCTGACCCAGGATGGATGCTAAAGCCATTGATACGCACAGTCGCGCTCAATGCATTGAAGGTCTCGCCCTGCACCTCACCAAACGCTTCTCCATCAACGGTATAAGCCACATCAGCATTAAATCCGTCAATATCAAAGAAATCACTACCTCGACCGATTTCTTCATCGGGAGTAAAGCACACCTCAATAGTGCCGTGCTTAATGGCAGGATCAGCCTGTAACTGTTCGGCCAGAGTCATAATCTCCGACACGCCTGCTTTATCGTCAGCGCCAAGTAAGGTAGTGCCATCGGAGGTTACAATATCCATCCCTTCATAGCGAGTTAAAAAGGGGTAGTCATCGCGACTTACCACATAGCCTTTTTCCGCATCTTGTACGAGATCGCCGCCGGTATAGTGAATCACCTGAGGTTTAATATCGGTATAAGCAGCTGCGCTCGATACATCGATATGAGCAATGAGGCCAAGGACGGGGCCATCGTAATTCTCAATATTTGCAGGGATGGTGCCTCGTATGTAACAGTGCTCATCGACATGAACATCCACAAAACCCAAAGTTTCCATCTCGGCAGCTAAATCACGAGCAAAAATAAACTCGTCGGGGTTGCTTGGTACTTCGGTTGCTTCAGGATTAGATCCAGTTGAGTAGCTTACGTATTTTAATAGCCTTTCATAAGCACGCATGACGCACCTCCGTGGTGTTGTGGTAACTCTAACTTTCCCAAGACCATTGACCATAAACAAAAATGGGGGTTTCAGAGCCATCTTTACTCACGCCCCAAATATCCATGTCGTCAGAGCCAATCATAAAGTCTACGTGAGTTGCACTTTGATTTACCCCTGCAGCGAGAAGTTGTTCTTTGTCCATTTCAAGACCACCTTCAATACACTCGGGGAAGCCCATACCCAGCGCAAGGTGACAGCTAGCATTCTCATCGTAACTGATGGGCGTGCTCTTAGAAATTAATGCGCACTCCCCTAGTCGGCAGGCGTTTTCATCCGTTTTGATGATGTGCTCAAGCACCTCTCTGCCTTCAGCGGCATCAAACTCAACAACACGACCGGCCTCAAAACGCAACCAGAAATCACGCACAATTTGGCCCGCATGAACCAGTGGCAAGGCAGAGTAGACGATACCATCAACACGCATGCGATCAGGTGTCGTAAAGACTTCCTCGGTGGGAATATTAGGAAAGAAAACCGTACCGTCCTTGGTGCGACCTGCACCGCCCTCCCAAATCCCATTTGGATTCAGACCCACAATTAAATTGGTTCCGTTTGAAGAGCGATAGCGCAGCCGGTCGTATTTTGCGGCGTTAAGCAGACGCTTGTTCTTTTCAAAGGTGGCGTTGTGCGTTTCCCAAGCACCTTGAGGGTCACTGCCATCGGAGCGAGCAACGGACAGAATTGCTACCCACAGATGATAGACTGCCTCTTCAGCAGAAACCCCAGGGAAGACTTTCTTTGCCCATGCCGCAACAGGTACACCCGCGATACACCACACGTTGCGCCCAAAGTCCATACCATCGCGGAATGCTTTGCATTCGAGGTTGCGCGAACGGTGCGCAGCAGCTGGTTTCGCAGGATCAATACCTGCTAATATTGCAGGATCGGAGCCTTCAAGAAAAAGAAATGCTGCTCCCGCTTCAGCAAGACTGTTGAGCTGCTCGCGTTTCCAGCTGGGTGTGCGCTCAAACCAGGAGATGTCGACGTTTTCGTACTCCATACGCGCAATCACATCATCAGCCCAAATCACTGTAACGTGACCAGCGCCGGCCTCATAACCCGCTTTAACTACACGACGAGCAAAGTCAGCACACTCAACAGGAGTAGAAACCACAAACTCTTGGCCTGGCCTAATCGAACAGCCTACACGAACCAAAAGCTTTGCATAGTTTTCAATTTGCTGCGAAAGACCCTCGATTGCTCGCCTGCACTCTTGCGAGGTCATAGGGATATCAGGCATCTCCTTCTCCCCTCTTAACCTATCGTTCCGATGGTTCTTTTTCCATTACTCGTGTGCCTCAAAACTTAGACGCCTTACCGAACTACCGTAGACACAAAACAAGCCCCGAAGGGCCCGATAACATGTATGGAGCGGGCAACGGGATTCGAACCCGCGGATGATGGCTTGGGAAGCCATTGCCTTACCACTTGGCGATGCCCGCATTGCGTGGAAATTTTATCACAAGGAGAGAAGATCGCGTAAGTTTTCGGCCAAACGCACGTGATTGCCACGCCAATTGCAGGGATGAGATACTGGATGTTTGCAGACTACCACCAGCAATTATCCAGCGTTTGTGCAGTTAAAGGCAGCTATCATCCAAGCTAAATCCAAGTTGGAGGGTGTAGAGTCATCTTTCCAACAAAAGGAGAATAGCTATGTTTATTGCTATCGAGTGTGGAAGAAAAAAGGCAAGCCTACAAAAACACAGGCGTAATACAGTTCGCCTACCTTTTTATAAATCGAGCTTGCGTGGTGGGGATCCTTGTAGGTCTGCCATACATCTAGGGGTGGGACACGCTGGTCGAGCCCACAGCCTACTGTTTGGTGCTATTAATAAACCTCCAAGCTCTCAAACAAAGAGCTTGGAGGTCAAAGCATACTAACAATAGAGAAGCTAAACGCTCACAGCTGCGCAGCGCTATGATCTGCGAATAACTTCTGCGACAAGTTCGGCAACCGAATTGACTTGTGCAAGGTCCACCTCATCAGGATCATCGTCGGGCACCTGAGAAAGCGCCAAAATACCATCAGGGGTAAGACCACAAATGGTTGCGGCACGCATTCTCGCACGCATGGCAGGTGTGGCGTCAGTGTCCTCCCAATTGTGCCTGCTACGACCAAGCTCAATGTGAAGATCATCGGCAATCTGACCTATGAGGCGAGTAAGACGACGGTCGGCTTTGCGAGAATTTGCCTGACCCTCTTCAGTCAGCAGTGTCAACTCTCCATCACCAACGCAAGAGAGATTTATTACAAAGGAACCACGCGCATTGCGACGATTTTCTGCAAGGAAAGCTTTCATACCCGCATGGTCTGCATACGAGCCACCTAGTGCCACAAACCAGATGTCATGGGCAAGCAGTTCGTCATCACCCATAGCCAAAATGCTATCGCGGAGCTCTTCTTGTACCCGCACATCATCTTCATTGGCACGTTTGCCGTCGCGCCTTGTGGCGCCGCCCTTCCAACTATTGTTGGGGTGAGGTTTGCTGCCTTCGTCATCATCAAAGTTTTCCCAGCTACCGATGGCGCGACCATCCTTTTTAGCATCGTAATCATCACCAACGCCTAGCCAGTCACCCAAAGATTCAGGCTCCTCTTCGGTTTTCTTGGTGCGGTGGAATAGGCCACGTCGACGCTTGTTTTTAGGCTTCTCATCCTGAGGAGCTGGAGTGTGCAGGGTCGTTAGTGATTGAGGTACGACGTCCTGTTCCTGCGCGTCTACATGCGCTTCGCTTGTACGTTGAACAGCAGCATCTATCGCTGCGCGAGCCTGCTGACCAGCCTCACTCATACGACGACGAGATGTCTTTGCGGTTGATTCAAGCTCATCACTTAAAGGATCGACTTCGTCCTCATCCCCTAAAGGATCAGGCAAATCAAAAAGAATAGCGCGTCGGGCAACGCTGCTTACGGGTGGTCTGAAATTAGACTTACCCCAGTCGGGATCATCGAGAGTTGCGGGTTCGGCATGTTCGTCAGGCAGCCTGGAAGAAACAACTGTCGCGTCCGGAGCTAAGGTGTCCAAACCCGACGAATCTTTAGTGTCAGCGTGCTCATCAACTTCTTGGCCATCTGCCAGTTGACCTAAAGGAACAAACGGCAGAGTACCATCAACATCTTCCTGGATACGTGGCATCACGCGAGTGGTCATAGAGGCCTCTTCAGGCTCTTCCTCAGCAGCATTTTCATCGCTTGCCTCATCTGTGGCATCGTCGACTTTCTCGTCTGTAACATCGTCGATTGCCTCATCTGCAACTGCAGCGCTTGAGTCCTCTATAACTGCAGCACTCGTCTCGTCGGTGGCTTTTTCCTCTACTTCGTCGCTTGCGTCAACAACGTCATCGGAAGCCTCACCAGCTTGTTCAGGCGCTGCTTCTTCCATAATGCCTTCGTCTTCAGGAATTTCTTCCTCGATAATGGCATCGAGATATTGATATTCGTCATCGTTCTCTTCACGCTGGCTAGTCGCGGGTTCAGGTTGATCGTCATCAGCATAGTCATAATTGCTTGAATCAAAATCTTCCTCTGATCCAAGATCTTCATCGGGGTAGGCATCTTCGGCGTACTCATCCTCAGCAGCCTCATTACTATCCTGAATCTCGCCTTGTTCATCTATAGAAGCATCGTCGTAGCCTAGGTCTTCTTCATATTGCTCGGGTTCAATAGCTTTGTGAGCAGAAATACTATCCTTTATGTGCGCAAAGAATCCCTGAATGCGAGCAGCCATGCCTTGCGGCTGGATCTCATCGGGCACAAGATACCCATCATCTTCTTCGTCGTCATACTCTTCGTCATATTCTTCAGTATCAAATTCTGATTCTTCGTAGGGCTCTTCTGCATCTTGATAGGACTGTGCGTCAGAAGTAGCTTCATTCTCCCGCGTGTCCTCATCGTTGTTATTCTCTGCCGCCTTGGATAGCTTATAAATAATCTCGCAACCCTCAGGAAGAATATGCAATGCTTCGAGAGTCTCTTGACCGTGGCGGACTCCAAGAACTTCTTCGCCTTTTTCTTCGCGGGTCACAACTCGAGCAGCCGAAATTGGTTCTTCATAGAGATGCTCAATAGGAGTCGCGGGGTTTGCAGCTGCAGGTTCTTCTGAAGTCTCCATGGATGACTTTTCGTCATCTTCATCGGTTTCCGTCTCAACATCCACAGACTCTTCTTCAGGTTCCTGCTCTTCAAGCTCATCGACATATTCAGGTTCGTCTTCGAGCTCCTCACCCTCTACGGGTTCAGCATCGAGATACTCGTCTTCATCGTAGTCGTCATCGTATTCAGCATCTTCGTCAGCGACACCAGTGGTACCTTGGACTGCTTCTTCTTGAGCGGCGGTTGTACGTTCTTCATCGGTAGGCGTTTCTTCAGCGTCTGTAAGCTCAGCCTCTGCTTGCAAGCGCTGTGCCTCTTCTTCAGCTGCCTTGCGAGCAGCTTCTTCTGCGGCAGTAGCCTCCTCAGCTGCAATTCGTGCGCGCTCAGCAGCGTCGTAATCGCGACGCTCGCGCTGCTCGCCATAACCTGTTTCCTCATCATCGCCAGGATGCACCATAGACATCACGCCAAGAAGGGCGGCCACACCGGACTTGTTATCATTGCTGCCTTCTGTACAAGGAGCAAAGCGCTGCTGCAAATCGGCAACGCCAATCATCAACAGGGGCAACGCACACATAATTGCAACGACCCACATAATGTGACGTGCGGCAGAAGGAATAAAAGCAAAGGATTGCACAACGCTAAAAAACACCGCAAGGCAACTTGCTTGAGGAGAATACTTGCGCAGTAAAGGCTGCCAACGCGCAAAGGGCTCATTGCACAGCAGATTCTCACGAGGCGTATCGTAGTGGGCAACAATCACAATGGGACGATTGCCTTTGACCACCAGCGGACCTGTAGCACGGTGGATACCAATGACGTTTTGGCTTTGAATCTTTCTACCCAAGCCACCCAGTAAATCAACTACACCTGCATGATGTAGGGCAAGCAGGACAAACGTAGCGAGTGTTAAAAGGATACCCGCAACCATTGCTGGCGTACCCAATAAGCCCGACAAAAAGACACCGACAAACAGCAAGATACCCACGATGCGGTATGGCAGTTTTCCGAGACCAGGCGCCACAAAATCCTGCATACGTGTCTCAAGGCCGTGGCTTTGCATCAAAGACTCAATGGTACTCGCAGCCTGATATTCTTCTTCACTGTTTACTGGGGCGATATCGACCTTTTGGTTTAGATACTCCAGATAATCGCGCGAAGTTGACATACTGCTCATCCTTTGTGGGTGACGAATAGACACTGATTCCTAAATTATACGTCTTACGCAGGAAAACCTCCCCTCGCATTTGATAAATGTAAGCTATGGGAATAAATGTCCTAAAGAAACAACAAGTGGCTTTTCTTACGTCTCTACCAAATTTGCTTTTCCACTCATGGTAGGGTGCTTATATGAGAGGAGGCATACCTATGAAGAAAGTTGATGATAGTCAAAAGCAGGGCGAGCAAAACGTCTCGTATGAACTAAGTGCGGATGAGGAGCTGGCACGGCGCCTGCTCTCGCTTATTCTTGCTTTTTCCAATGCGTCGTCCCCTCTCAGCTCCGCTTATGTGCAAAAAGAGTATTACCCAACACTTTCGACTGAAAGTTTTAGGCGACAGTTTCACAGAGATCGCGAGCGTCTGCTTGCGTGTGGGCTACTGCTCCACGAGGCTAAAAAAGGTTGGTGGGTTGCAGATGAAACTTCATTTGCAACAGAAGTCAGCTTGTATCCCGATGAACTATTGGCACTGGATTTGACGTTGTCACAACTCACTGATGATTCAGAGTTTCCTCAAAGCAACGATCTTCGGTTTGCGTTAGCAAAGATAGACTCGGATTATTCGAAATTTTCTGTAGCTCGTTTTTCTTTTACTACTGCCAAGCAAAACAAGCAGCTCAATATACTTTTGCATGCCGCAACTCAACGTCATCCAGTTCAGGTGAGCTATATATCAGCTTTAGGTGAAAAAACTGAACGTCTTCTTGCAATTTATGGCGAATTTGGATTACGGGGTCAGGTCTATTTTGTAGCCGCTGACCTCGATGAAGACTTAACACCAACCGATGCACAACCACATACCTTCCGGGATGATCGCTTTTTAAAGGTTCGTGAGCTACGTAGTAAAACGTATGACATCCCTCGCGACTTTAATATAGTCAAATGGCGTAAACTCCCCTTTCAAATTGGCAACAAAAGCTTTGAGGTCCAGCTGCTCCTTGGGTCTGGTGCGGGAGAAGAGGCATTGCACGCTGCTCAAAACTACGGAACATACACCTCCACTGAACGAGGCCTTGTGTGGACGGTAGATGCAGCTGACCTTGAGGCAGCAGCGCGCTGGAGTATAGCTGAGGGTCTTATCCCTCAACAGCCCTCGCGGCGGCTCTGGCTGTCAGCTTTCCATCTACAAGGTCAATAACAATATCATCACCTGTATTGATATTGCCTGCAAGTATTAACTTGGCTGCCAGTGTCTCAACTGTCTTCTGGACATATCTCTTAAGCG
>QWBY01003027.1_pt1 | contig 12530 bp, 8 predicted proteins | sample 1972471 | NCBI WGS metagenome assembly QWBY01 (sample SAMN09866722, study PRJNA288562) | Human gut metagenome isolate term6_stool, whole genome shotgun sequencing... | reverse complement strand
GGATGAAGTAGTTATAGTTACTGCCGCACCAAACGTTAAGGAAGACGACATAGTTCCGCTTGCAACAGTTGGAGCAATAATTGCTGGCGGAAATAAAATTGAAGAGCACGACTTTAGAGGAGTAGTTTCATATGGTATGTTCTGCTCGCTAGCTGAACTTGGCTACGATACAAACGTAATTAATAAAAAAGTAGCTGAAGGAGTTTTAATTCTTGATGAGGACACTCCTATAGGCAAAGATATAAGAGAAGTTTTAGCCTTAGATGAGAAAGTTTTAGATATAGAGATTACACCAAACAGACCTGATTGCCTAAGTGTTTTAGGTATGGCTAGGGAAGCAAAGGCTACATTTAATACAGATTTGAAAGAACCTGTGTATAGTGAAGCAAAAGACTCTGATGATATCAAAAAATACATTAAAGATATCACTATCGATACAAAGGACTGCTTAAGATATTACGCAAGAGTCGTAAAAGATGTAAAGATTGCTTTATCTCCACTTTGGATGCAACAAAGACTTATGGAGTCTGGCGTTAGACCTATCAACAATATCGTTGACATTACAAACTATGTAATGCTTGAACTTGGAGAGCCGCTTCATGCTTTCGATGTGAACACAATTAAAACTAATGAAATTCATGTAAAGAATGCTAAAGAAGAAAAATTCACTACACTTGACGAAGTAGAAAGAGATTTAAAGCCTGAAGACATTGTTATTACAGATGGAAGTGAGAACCTTGCACTAGGTGGCATTATGGGCGGACTTGACTCATCTATTACAGATGCAACTGAGACTATCATGCTTGAAGGCGCAAGCTTTAACAGATCTCAAATAAGATATACATCAAAGAGACTTGGCTTAAGAACTGAAGCTTCTAATAGATTTGAAAAAGGAATTTCACCTTTAATGGCTAAGAAGGCAGTTGATAGAGCTGCTTATCTAATAGAGCTACTTGGCGTTGGTACATTAGTCGATGGTTATTACGACATCGTTAACTATGAAGAAAAAGATGAAGTGATTGAGTCTGATCCAGCTAGAATTAATAATTTGCTTGGAAGCGACTTAAGTGTTGAGACTATGCTTGATAATCTATCAAGGCTTGGCATTGAAACAAAGTATGAAGATGGACTTCTAATTTCGAAGTCACCATATTACAGAACAGACCTTGCTATTGAAGAAGATATAGCTGAAGAAATTGGACGTATCTATGGCTTCCACAATATCGAAGCAAAGCCTATCAAGTCAGAGACATCAGTTGGTATGCTTGACTACAAAAGACAAATCGATAAACACATCAAGACTTTACTTATAGGTCAAGGCATGGATGAGATACTAACTTATTCATTCATCAGTCCAAAGAACTATGATGCATTAAATTTAAAAGAGAATCATGAGTTTAGAAAATATATTGAGCTAATCAATCCACTTGGCGAAGACTTTAGAGCGATGAGAACAACACTTATCGCGAACATGCTTAAAGTTTTAGCACTAAACATCAATAATATGAACGAAAAAGGTGCTTTCTTTGAATTTGGAAACACATTTGAAAAAGAAGGCAGCAAGTATATTGAGAACAAGACTATGTCTGTAGGCTTCTACGGTTATGGCGACTTCTATATGATTAAGGACGTTCTAGTTAAGATACTAGAGGGACTTGCTATAGAAGGCTACGAAGTAAAGAGAAGCAGCGAGACAAGTATATTCCACAAGGGAAGAAGCGCAGACTTTTACATTGGTGGTGAAAAATTTGCAAGCCTTGGTCAAATTGACTACGCTGTTTGCGATAACTTCTCCATAAAGACAGATGTTTATGTAATGGAGCTTGACTTAGAAAAGATATATCCATTAGTTAATCTAGAGAGAAAATATGTCAAGATAAATAAATTCCCTGCAGTTAAGAGAGACTACGCTATAGTTATAGATGACGCTGTGCCATTTGGCGATATTAAAAAAGAAATTTTATCGCACGGATTTGATATCGTTAAAGATGTACAAATTTTTGACGTATACAAGTCAGATAAGCTTGGAGTTGACAAGAAGTCACTAGCTTTCAAGATCAAGTATCAAGGCGAAAAGACTCTTAAAGATAAAGATATACAAAAGGTTGAGAGCGAAATTTTAGCTTCACTTGAAGATAAATTCGCTGCCATCTTAAGAAAGTAAGGAGGTAGGATATGCCAGAGAGAGTAACCGTTCATATAAACGGAAGAGATTTTAATATTCGTTCGGAGTATGATGAAAAGTATGTATCAGATATTGCATACTATGTTAATAAGTTAATAAAGGATCTTTTAGCTAATAATCCAAGACTTGACTCGCTTATGGCAACAACCCTTGCGACTGTCAACGTAACTGATGAATTATTTAAAGCTCAAAAGAAGCTAAGTGAGTATGAGAGTACTCCTATAAATAAGTCTCAAGAGTACATGGACCTCAACGAAGCGTATCAAGAAGCTCTTAATAAGATAGAAAAGCTTCAAGAAGAGCTTAATAACAAGGCGGACGAGCTTGTTAAGACAAAGTTAAACACTGAAGACCTTTATCAACAGCTAAGCCGCATTAAAGAAGGAACAAATTCACAAGACGCTGACGCAAAAAATACAAAAATCGATAACAATTCAAAAAATAAGAACAATAATGTTAAATAAAAAGACAAAAGTACTAAGCCCTGTCGGCACCTACGAAGCGTTTATTGCAGCGCTTAAAGCGGGTGCTGATGAGGTTTATTTTGGAAGTGAAAATTTCAACGCAAGACGCTTTGCTAAAGGAATTACAGATGATGAGATAAAGTCTATGATAGAGCTTGCAAAGCTTTACGAGATCAAACTTTGCATGACAGTAAATATTATTTTAGATGACAAGGAAGTAGTTGACGCCTTATTCTTGATAGAGCATTACAAGAACATGGGTGTCGACGCTTTTATAATTACTGATCTTGGTTTGATTTCGCTTGTTAAAAAATATTTACCAGGCGTTGAGGTGCATGCGTCAACACAGCTAAACATAGCAAACCTTGCAAGTATAGACTGGGCAATTGAGAATGGCTTTCAAAGAGCGGTTATAGCACGTGAGAAGGACTACAGATTCTTAGAGAAGGCTGCCGAGAAAGATATAGAGATTGAGGCCTTTGTTCATGGAGCACTTTGCTATGCAGTCTCTGGTCAATGCTTAATGAGCTCACTTATAGGTGAGAGGTCCGGTAACCGCGGCACATGTGCACAGCCATGCCGCAAGATGTATGACGTCTATAGCGAGGGAAGACTACTTAGTGAAAAGGTTTATGCTATATCGGAGTATGACCTAAACACTTTGGACTCTCTTGATAAGCTTATTGGCACTGTCGATAGTTTAAAGATAGAGGGCCGCATGAAGAATCCTTCTTATGTTTATCTAGTCACTAAATTATACAAGGATAAAATTCTAGGCCTTGAGAGCGAGCATAAACTTGATGAGGTCTTTAACAGAGGCTTTACTAAGGGACACATCTTAAAAGATAAGATGGACAATATGCTTATTAAAGAAAAGAAACACTTTGAAGGCGGCTTTGAACTTAATGATTTTTCATTTGTAAAGAAGGATATTAGCTTTGATTTAAAAGCAAAGATAGGCGAAAAAATAATTTTAACGCTTCATTATATGAATAAAGAATACACCAAAGAGTCTGAATACATAGTTCAAAAAGCAAAGACAGCTTCACTAGATAGAGAAAAAATTACTGATCCTATCATAAAAACTGGTATAGATTTCTTAAATGTCACAGAAGTCACACTCGATGTGGATGAAGATGCTTTCATACCAGTTAAGGAGCTTAAATCCTTAAGAAGAGATCTTATAGAGGAGCTTCTGAAAAAAGATTTCAAGGGAGTTAATATTGATACAAAGAAAAAAGATATCTTGACTCCTTATGAGAATAAAAAATGTACTAAGCAAAAAATTACTCTTAGAGCTTCGTCTTATAAAGACATTGAAGGCATAGACATAGACAAGGTTGATACGCTGAGTCTATATTTAAACAAAGACAATCTTACTTACCTAAGTAAAGTTCATATAAATAAAGAAGTATATACATCAAACGCAGCAAGCGACGAAGACCTTGATGAGTACTACGAGCTTCTTAGTCAGTTCAAAGGAGACATTGACTCTATAGAAATAAGTGAGTTAGGTGCTTATCAAAAGTTAAAGAGCTTTAATAAAAAATTCTATGCATCATACATGATGAATGTTTTTAACTCAGAAGCTGCGAAGTACATGAGTGAAAATAATTTCTCAGGCTTTACATACTCGCTCGAGATGACATTAGCTCAGATGGAAAAAATCATGAACTACGGTCTTGAAACAAGACTTTGGGCATATGGATATCCACTTGTTATGATGAGCAAGGCATGCCCATTAGCAAATATTAGAAGAGACTGCGACCAAAGGTGTGAGGTTTGCCCTATAAACAAGGCGAATGAGCTTGTATATGAGGACAAGGAACGTTACAAGTTTAGACGAGAAAATAATTATACTAAGATTTATAACTCACAAAAAATTTTTATGCTAGACAAGATGGATGACATGAAAAAATTAGGAACTACAAGCATTATCATTGACCTTGATAATGAAGGTGATTATAAAAAAATCAATGAATATATAGACAAGATTAATAATGGAGATGGAATAGACGCGATAGAAAGTTTTACTAGAGCGCATTACTACAAAAGAGTTTTATAGGTGAATAAATGGACAAAGCACTCAAAGTTTTAGAATATGACAAAATAATAGAAATGCTTTTAGACTTGACTGAAGGTGAGCTTGCAAGAGATTTGGTAGAGAATCTTGAGCCATCAAACGAGATAGATGAGATAAGGCGTATGCAAGAAGAAACATCCGAAGCCTACAGGGTTTTAGTTAGGTACGGCGACATTGATTACTCGGCTGCATCGCACATAAAGCATCTCGTATCGAAGGCAAGTCTTGGATCGATGTTATTCATAGAAGATTTATATGATATAATGCAAAACATCTTACTAGTTGGATCAATTAAGAGATATTTAAAGACAGCTATAGAAGATGAGAACTTAAAGCTAAATCATTTAAGAAGGCTCTATGACAGCCTTGCGGTTCTTGAGGACCTTAAGAAAAAGCTTAGCATGGCTATAGTTTCTAGAGATGAACTTGCAGATAGTGCCTCTAGTGCCTTAAGAAGCATAAGGCGAAGCAAGAAACTTAAGAACCAAGCAATAGAAGAAAAATTAAATTCATATATAACAAGCGATAAAACAAAAAAATATTTACAAGACGCAATAGTTACTATGCGTGAAGGAAGGTATGTAATTCCTGTTAAAAATGAGTATAGGTCAAGCGTTGAGGGTATGATACACGACATATCTCAAAAAGGATCTACAGTTTTTATTGAGCCGATGGCAGTCGTTAAATTGAATAACGAGCTAAGAGAGCTTGAAAATGAAGAGAAGAAAGAGATAGAAAGGATTCTTTACGAATTATCAAGCGAGGTTTCAGAGTACAAAGACTACCTTGAAACGAACGAAGAAGCTTTAAGAAGCATATCATTTATATTTGCCAAGGCAAGACTTGCTAGAGAGATGAGGGCGACAGAGCCAATACTTAATGACAGAGGCTATGTCAACTTAAAAAATGCAAGGCACCCACTTATAGCGGGTGATAAGGTAGTGCCAACAACGGTTGAACTTGGAGATGAGTACACATCACTTATCATCACTGGACCTAACACAGGTGGTAAGACGGTTAGCTTAAAGACAGTAGGTTTGATTACACTTATGGCTAAGTCGGGCTTAAATATTCCGTGCGATAACAACTCATCGGTAGCAGTCTTTGACAAGGTCTATGCAGACATAGGTGATGAGCAATCGATAGAGCAGTCTCTGTCAACATTCTCCTCACATATGAAGAACATTGTACACATAGTTGAGAATGCACAGTATAATGACTTAGTTTTATTCGACGAACTAGGTGCAGGTACCGATCCAACAGAGGGCGCGGCACTTGCCATATCCATATTAAAGCTCTTTAGAGAGCGAAGGATTAGAACCATGGCGACGACACACTACTCGCAGATAAAGTTTTATGCACTTACGAGTGAGGGTGTGAAGAACGCATCAATGGAGTTCAATGTCGATACACTCTCACCAACATATAAACTAATCATAGGCATACCGGGCAAGTCAAATGCATTTGAAATATCGAAGAGGCTTGGACTTGATCAAAAGATTATTGATAGCGCAAAAGAATTACTTAATGAAAATGACACACGCTTCGAAGATGTACTTAAGGCCATCGAAGAAGATAGGACTGAGATTGAAAATAAACGCTTAAAGATTAGCGAAGAGAGTGAAGAGATAGAAAAGCTAAGAGAAAAATTAGCGGCTAAGAATAAAAAACTTGAAGAGAGACAAGAAGCCATCATTAACAAGGCGAAAGAAGAAGCAAGAGAGATAGTTAAGAAAGCAAAGAATGAAAGCGCCTTCATAATTGATGAGCTAAAAGATATATCGTCCTTATCTAAAAAAGAGGACAGAAGGAGGCTACAAGAGGCGAAGGACTACCTAAGAGATCTTGAAGATGAAAACAGATTAAAGATTAAAGACAATAAGAAGCGAACAAAGGAAGTACCTAAGGATATCAAGCTAGGCGAAAGTGTTAGGATAATAAGTATTGATAAGTATGGTGAAGTAGAAACGCTTCCTGATGAAAAGGGAGACCTTAATATACAAGTTGGCATCATGAGTGTTAGAAGCAATATTAACGATATTGAACGAAGTGAGTCAAAGGAAGAAGTTAAGGTTGAGAAAAAAGCGAAAAATATCAACAAAGCAAAGTCGCAAAATATTAATTCAGAAATAAATTTAATTGGAAGAACTGTTGATGAGGCGATACTAGCACTTGACAAATATCTAGATGATGCCTACCTTGCAAGGCTTAAAGAAGTACGAATTATTCACGGCAAGGGCACCGGCACACTTAGAGAAGCGATAAGAAAGTATTTACAAAACAGCAAACATGTTGTAGAATATAGAGAAGCAGACTATACGGAGGGTGGATCAGGAGCTACCGTAGCAGTTATTAAATAGTAGGAGGTAATCATGATAAATTTTAAAGAAAAAGTAAGTGACGCGTTAAGCGCAGTTATTGAAGGACTATCTAAAGAAGAGATAGAAAACTTAGTGGAAACACCACCATCGTTTGAAATGGGCGACTATGCCTTCCCAGTATTCAGACTTGCAAAGACATACAAAAAGGCCCCTAATCTAATCGCAGAAGAGATTAAAGAAAAATTATCACATAACGAATATTTTGACAAAGTTGAATGTGCAGGACCATATGTAAACTTCTTTGTAAATAAAGAAAAACTTTTCGAAACAGTTTATAAAGAAATCGAAGAAAAAGGCGATATGTATGGCTCTTCAGACATGGGCAAGGGCAAAACTGTCATAGTTGAGTTCTCATCACCTAACATTGCAAAACCTATGCACATAGGTCACATAAGATCAACAGTTATTGGTAATGCACTTTTCCACATCTTCAAGCACCTTGGCTTCAACGCAGTTGCTATCAACCACTTAGGTGACTACGGTACACAATTTGGTATGCTTATAGCAGCATATAAGCTATGGGGAGACAGAGAAGCTATAGAAAAGAACCCTATAGATGAATTACTTGACTTATATGTTAGATACAACAAGCTTCAAGAAGAAGATCCAAAAGCAAGAGACGTTGCAAGAGATTGGTTTAAAAAGCTTGAAGAAGGCGATGAAGAAGCAACTGAAATATGGACTTGGATGAAGAAGTTATCAATTGTTGAGTTCGAAAAAGTATATGATATGCTTGGAATTAAATATGACTCATACAAGGGTGAAGCTTTCTACTCAGACAAGATGCCTGCAGTTATTGAAGAGATTAAAGAAAAGAACATCGGCAAGATGGATGACGGCGCATACATCGTTGACTTAAAGCCATATGGACTTACTCCACTAATCATAGTTAAGTCTAACGGCACAACAACATATGCAACAAGAGACATCGCAGCTGCAAGATATAGAAAGAAAACTTACGACTTCTACAAGAACATCTACGTAGTTGCTAGTGAACAAAACCTTCACTTCCAACAATGGAAGCAAGTTCTTAAACTTATGGGAGACGAGTGGTCAGATGATTGCGTACACGTTAACTTTGGACTTATCTCACTTAAGGACGGAGCTTTATCAACAAGACAAGGTAGAGTTCTTAAGCTTGAAGACGTTTTAAACAAGGCTATAGAAAAGACAAGAGATATCATTGAAAAGAGAAACCCTAACCTTGAAAACAAAGACGAAGTTGCTAAGATGGTTGGTACTGGAGCTATAGTTTTCCAAGAGTTATTTAACCAAAGAATTAAAGACTATGTATTCGATTGGGATAAGACACTTTCATTCGAAGGCGAAACTGGTCCTTACGCACAATACACTTATGCTAGATGTAAGTCATTAATCGACAAGAACGGCGGCTTTGATCCAAATAAGGTTGATTTTGATCTAGTTAAGGACGAAGCATATGAAATCTTAAAGTATGTATATGACTTACCAAGAACTATAGTTTTAGCTATGGAAAAGTATGAAGCATTCTACATCACAAGAAACATCATAGATATAGCTAAGGCATTCAACAAATACTACGCAGCAAATCAAATAATTACAGATGATGAAAAGCTTACTAATTCAAGACTTGCTATAGTTGACATTGTTCAAAAAGCAATCAAGGTAGGCATGAACCTAATAGGAGTACAAACTCCAGACAGAATGTAATGAAAGTAGTATTTGTAGGTATTAACGCAAAGTTTTCACATACAAATATTGCTATAAGATATTTAAACAATGAGCTTAAAAGTATGGTAGATTCTTCGTTCGAGGAATTTACCATAAACGAGCCTTTGGAAAAGATTGTTTATGAGCTTCACAAGAAAGACGCAGACATACTTATGTTCTCAACATATATATGGAACGTTGATCAAGTAAGAAAAGTCATTACTTCTCTTAAAAAGATAAAGCCAAGCTATACTATAGTCCTAGGTGGACCTGAAGTGAGCTTCGAAAAAGAAAGCTTTCTTAGGTCAAATCCTGCCTGCGACTACATAATTTATGGCGAGGGTGAGAGAGCTATGAAGGACTTTGCTCTTTATAAGCAAGGCGAGATAAGCATAGATGAGGTTCATAATCTAGCCTATATCAAGGATAATAGATACATTATTATGAAGATGAAGAGGCTTTGGAGCATAGAACACTCTATTATGAAGCACAAAGAGGCTGTCCATATAGGTGTTCTTTTTGTTTATCTTCAGCAATAAAGGGTCTTAGGTACAAGCCCATCGACCTAGTGAAAAAGGATTTAGATAGGCTTATATCTATGAAGCCATCCATAGTTAAGTTCATAGACAGAACTTTTAACTCAAACGAAGACTTTGCTATTAATATAATAGAGCATATTTTAGAAAATAATAAAACGAATACTAAGTTTCACTTCGAGATTACTCTTGATAGGATGACGGATAGATTCTATGAGACGCTTAAGAAGCTTCCTAAGGATATGTTGCAGTTTGAGATAGGGCTTCAGTCGATAAACCCGATGACGCTTAAAGCAATTCAAAGACGCAATGACCTAGAGAAAATAAAAGAGCACTCGCAAATGATAAAGAAGCTAGGAACTATTCATCAGCACATAGACCTTATAGCAGGACTTCCTTATGAGGACTTCGAGAGCTTTAAAGAGTCTTTTAATTATCTTTACACTTTTAAGATAGAAAAGATACAGCTTGGCTTCTTGAAGATGCTTAAAGGTTCGCTTGTGCGTTCGCAAAGTGATATCTTCCGCTATGAGTTTACGGATTATGCTCCTTATGAAGTCTTGAAGAACGATTTTTTATCGACCGACGAGATAATAATTCTTAAGAAAATTGATTATGTGGTTGACAAGATATATAACGAGGGCAGTTTCAAAAGAACACTTGATATACTTGAAAGGGTGTATTTAAGCCCATTTGCAATGTTTGAAGATATGGCAAATTTCATAGAAGAAAAATTTGGCGTTGATAAGACCATTAAAAAGGAAAAATTATATGGACTTGTCTACGAATTTTTGAAAGCGAAAGACCTAGTCACAGATGAGTTTGTAAAAGCACTTAGCCTCGACTATGCAGTGAGCGTTAAATCACAGGCACCGCTTGACTTTATGCCATTTACAAAGCTTAGAGGTGACAAGCTTCACAGTATTTTAAGAGATGAAGAGTTTAGAAAAGCACATTTAAGGAAATATATAGATGAGAAGAACAAGGACATCATAAACAAAGTAGCTATCATAGTTATGGATGAGGACGCCTACCTTGTTGATGATGACATAGAAAGGATTAGTGATGACTATGTTAAAAGATATAATTTATACAAACACAGAAGCGTTTAAGAGACTCTTTGCAACGATTAAAGAAAATTTTCTAGTAGTGATATTAACAATGCTAGGACTATTTCTCTTTGATCAAGTAACAAGCATAGTGAGTATCGGCGTGTCGATGGCTTTTGGTGGAGCGTTCACTACTATGCTTATAAGCCTTTTTATGTATATACTCATGCTTATAAAATTTTCACTAGTTTCAGTGCTTTTAGCAAGAGTTGTTGAAGGCGAGAAAATCAGTTTTAATAGTGCGTTTATAGGCTGGAAATACTATTTAACAAAGCTAATAAACTACGTTTTCATCACGTATCTATTTGGTCTAGCATTAAATATGATTTTTAGAACAGGCGCATTCACAGATCCATACCAAATAGATCACAGACTTTTATATGCACAAATACTTGTGAATATCATAGTTACCTTTGTATTCAACGCATCATTCGAAGCGCTTTATCAAACATCTAATAACAGCATCGCCACGTTTACTTACGGAGCTAAATTCTTCTTTAACAACTTCCTTCAATGGCTACTTGCAGCTCTTTTATTGATGGCAGCATCTAATTATAGTATATTATTTAGCAGCTTATCATTAAGATACTTAGTAAATTACGTCTTAGTACCACTCATCTTTATATACAGAGGACATCTATTCAAAATACTTGACAATTCATCAATGAGGATGAGAGCGTTTAGGAGGAACATGAGATAATGAATTTAGATAGCTTTAAATATTTATTAAGTGAAATATTTTTTATAGAGCTTAAAGAAGAACACGGCACCTTCAAAAAGAATGTTGACTATCCAGTTCTTATAAAAGATATGCGAAAGATAGTTAAAGAGAACAAAGAAGACATAGATGTAAAGCTATTCTTAAAAGCTATGCCTATAGTTTTGACACTAGATAATAATTTTACACACAAAAATGCTTATGAAGACGCAATCAAAGCCGTGAAAGACTACGATAAATTCTTGTTGCATGAGGCGTTAAATGAAGACATGGACATTGACATAAGACTCATCTACGCTTACTATCTAAAAGAAAGTTATAACGACATAAACTATGTGTACTTATACGTGTCACTGCTTGAAGAAAAGTATAAAGACAAGGCCATCGACGAAGCGATAGAGATATTTGAAAAAATATATCTTGATAATAACAAAGCAAAGTACGCACTATACAAACTAGGATATTACTATAGATTTAAAAAGGATTATATAAGGAGCAAGGCTTACTTTGAAAAATATCTTAAGCTTGAGAACGAGCTTGAGAAAAAAGAAGAAGTTGAGGGTGTATTGAGCCTAGACTACGAAGAATACAAGATAGAACTTGCAGAGTACTTTATAGGCGTGAAAAAGTTTAAAGAAGCCTACGATGTACTGATAGAAAACATTGACAATGCAAAAGACGACAGAGTATACTACTACCTAAGCGTTGTAATGACCATGACAGGCAATTTTAAAGAGGCACTTGACTATGCGATAGAGGCAAGTAAGGACAGACAGAGCGCACAGTACATGGATCAGCTTGCAATATCAAACTACAACAGTGGCAACCTTGACAGTGCAATTGCCATACTTGAAAAGCAAATTAAAAAAGAAGACTATACACCGAGTACGAAAGAGTACTTAGAGAAGATGAAAGAACAAAGAGATATGATGAATAAATAAGACATAAATAGAACCCTCATTGACCACAGAGTTGATGAGGGATTTTTTTGTGATAATTAGACATTAGATAAGATATAGAAACGATCTAATACATGAGAGACTTGACATATAGTAAGAGGCTTGGGATATATAGCAAGTGAAGCATATAGTGTCAGGAGCTGCAGCATAAAAGAAAAGAGATACATATTAAGATTAAGTATCACAATCATAGATGCACATACTATAGATAGTGCGCCAAAGAAAAAGGCGATACAATTGCAAAATAAAAGAGAAAAAACTTTAAAAATAAGTAAAAACTTTTTAAAAAGTACTTGACAAAGATAAAAATAAATGGTAGAATGGATAAGTCATCTGGAAAGACTCCAGATGGCAAGCAAAACTGAATAAAAGTGAAAAGAACGATTTAAACCAATCAATTTTTATT
>QWBY01001854.1_pt1 | contig 12536 bp, 13 predicted proteins | sample 1972471 | NCBI WGS metagenome assembly QWBY01 (sample SAMN09866722, study PRJNA288562) | Human gut metagenome isolate term6_stool, whole genome shotgun sequencing... | reverse complement strand
GTTTTGGTTTAAATAAGATGTAACATTACCTAATGTTTTAAAAAATTCGTACGCCACTTTGCTACCGTTATTTAAATCTTCTACATATTGGTTGTGCATATTTTCTCTCCTTTATATTTATTTATCTATTCTTATTATATGTCTGTCTAGGAATAAAATATTTTAGTGTTATTTATTTATCTATGGCAGTTTTCCTAGCATTAATAACGTTAATTTTACAATTAGTCACTTTCTGTGGGTATAACAAGGCGGAAAGGAAGGGAGAAATTCTAACTAAAACAAAGTTAGATATCATAGGAATAGATAGTGTAATGCTAGAGAGAGACAAAGAGAAACAACCAGATGTTAATAAGAAAACATCGTCTGGTTGTTTTTTTTGTTTGTGTAGTTACAATAAAGTCCCAGAAAGCCACCGACTTTAGTCGTGGGGAGTAGTCAGCTTAAAAAAGATTTCTAAAATCTCCAACATCTCTTATTTGTGGGTATAACAATAGTGAAAATACAAGAATAAGGAGATTAATATGGTAATTGTAGGTTTATTTCTAATAATGTTGGCGGGATTAATAACAGGATATCCAATTGTGCTTATCAAAAAAGGTGAGCAAGGTAGGGTTACGGATATGTTTATGGAGAAAAAACTTTACTTTATAATAACATCGGCAGTATTAGCATTATTAGGTATTGCATTAATTGTAGTGTTTTTTGTAAAAGCACCAAATGATAAGGATAAAGAGATAGAAAGAATAAAGCAAGAACAAAAGCTTGAAAAAGACGGAAAGTCAAATCAAACAGATGAAGAACTTGAAAATCAAGATAAGACAAAGATATCTGATAGATTAAAAAAAAGAGATGTTGAAGAAGATGATAGTTTAGAGACAACAGAAATGACTAAACAAGAAAAAGAAAAGGCTGATATGATAAGCAATGCTGATGAAAATAGCTTAGCTGATTCTATATCATCAGACCCTTCTAAAAAGTTCTTTGTTGTAGAAACTAAGCTAATGCCTTATGAAAACTATAAGGAAATTCAAAGCTTTACAGAAAAAGAGCCAAAACGTCAAATGAGTTATGGTAAAGGTATTTGGAAAGGAACGTTGAGCTATTTTGTTAAAGAAATAAGTCCAGCAGGAGATTCCCAAATTAAGATTTATCCAGCTGATTATGTGTCTGTTAAATCCGATCTTACAAAAGATATGGAGGCTTCTATTATTAAATATTACGAAGTAGTACAAACAGGTATAAAAGATAATGAGCCAATCTTAATGAAAAAATTGAGAAAGCTTCAATTAAATGTTCCAAATGATACGAAGATTATAGATATGGATTTAGATAACGGACAAATCCAAAACACTAATACTAAAGATACAAAGCAAAAAGAAGAAAAGGTAAAATCAGGAGATAATAAAATTGAAAATAAAGAAAATGCTAAAAAGTAAATTTATTAAAGAAAATTTATCGAAGACTCTATTAAGTATTTTTGTTATATCATTGATGTTATCTTTAGGTATTATAACTAATTCAAAAGCTTTAGATAAAAATGAGGTAGTAACTCAAAAAATAGAAAACAAACAGTATAGAATAATCAATGACTTAAATAATATAAAAATTAAAGGAAAAGAAAACTCTAATGCCTTTAAATTATATAAGTATAATATTCAGTTAAAAGAGCTTTATAGTAACTTAAAAGAATATAAAGAATCGATAGAAAACATTACGAAAAAGAAGTTTACTATCACAACTGATGAGAATAGCTTAAAGGATATTGATATGAAGAAATCTGAGATTGAAAGTCTACCTGAAAAAGAGATTTCAGATTATATAGCATTAAGAGAAAAAGCTATAAAAACTATGAACAAAGATTACGAAAATCTAATGAGTTATTTTAAAGAATACTTGAAAGAGAACAACATAAAATCAAATACAAATGAGATAGGGAGATAAAAATGTTTGAAATAAATGTATATACAACAAATGATGATCCTTTATACGAAAAAACAATTGAGTGTATAAAAGATGTGTTAGGAGAAGAAGACTACAATACTTATGTGAGGGTTTTAAACATATCTAAAAACGAAATATCAAGAGAATTTCTTTTAGAAAATAAAATTAATTGTGTTCCAGTTGTAAGATGTAACAATTATTTAGTTGTGGGATATGACCCAGAAAAGATTGAAAAATATATTAATAAAGGCTTTGAGGAATATATGCAAAACAGAAAGTAGAAAAATAGCAATACAAGAATCGTCTCTTTATGGGGCGGTTTTTTTATTTGGGAGATATCAAATGCAATTTATTCTGTCACATATTTCACCTTTTAAAAGGGTAAAACAAAAGAGAACGTGCATTGAAATGGTTGTTTTTCAACGTTCCTATAAGCGTTATTAAGTTATATTAATCCAGACAAAAAGATATATTTTTAACATTATAAATTAACTAATTTATAGCCCATATAATGAAATCAAATAGGAGGATCAAAATATGGGAGAATATATAAAATTTGAAAATTACGAAGAAAGTAATTTAAATGACGAATTAAAAAATCTTATATCAAGTGTTGAAGAAATAGCAGATTTTTATGTAGATTTTAAAAATGATTATAATGAGGACAGCTTAACTTCTCAAACTACAGAAGAACAAGCAAAGGTCGTACTTACTCAACACCTAGATGAATTAAAGAAAGCAAATATATCGCCAATTGAAATGGATAAAGCTATAAGTGATCTTATAGGTAATGATTATATAAAAAAAGAAGAAAAAGTTAATACTCTAGGTAAGAAAAACAGCTTATTAAATGATTTAAACTTAACTGATACAAAAGAGGATAGAGAAAAAGCTAGTAAAGTATTAAATAAATTTTTTGATCTTGACACTATTTCAAAAGAGGTGTTTTTAGGATTAAGAAAAGGCGAAAAACGTTCAAATATAGATTATGGTTCTTATATAGAAAATCCTAGTATATTCTATAAGGTTAATAAAGATGTTAAAGCTTCTAATATTGGAATTGAACCAGAAGATATTATTTCAGATCTTTGTCAACGTGTATATTCAAGAATTAAAGATGGATTAAATTTGAACCTATTAAATAAATCTTTTCAAGATGGAACGACTAATGTAGAAGAAAACACTAAGAAAGATACATTAAAGTTTAGCAAAGATGAAATAGAAGAAATAGAAAAACTTGCTAGTGATTTTGCAAATAATAAGATAAAATTAAAAGATTTAACTCCAGAACAAAGCAATTTAAGACAATCTTTTATAAACTCTATAGCAAGATATACTAGAAGTTCTTCATTAGCAGAAATTGGAACAGTAATAAGTAGAAGTGAAGAAACAAGAATTAATAGTAGAATCTCTTCAACATTAGCTGATAGTCAACAATACATTAAACAAGCAATGAATGTTTTAAAGGAACAAAACAAAGAGATTAATCAAGAAAATGTTAAACAGATAGCTAATGAAATATGTTCTGATAAGGGCATAAAACTAAAAATATCTGATAGAACCGTTAAGGAATACTTCGCTAAGGAAGAAATCAATAAAAACACAAAGAGTATTAATGACACAGTAACGAATGAATCAGATTCAGTAGAATTAAGTGAACGTATCGAAAACAGCAAATATCCATCACCTAGTGAAACTTTAATGCAAAGTTGTGATAGAGCTGAAAAGTTTATGTTCATGGCAAACAAAAACATGCTTGCTTATCAAATAGCCGAATATTTCAAAGACAATATGAGAACTAACAGCAATGAGGCTGGACTTACTAAAGATCACGTCTTAGAAAAATTAAAAATAGAATTGGGAATTAACAAAGTGGAATATAACGAAAAGACACAACAAGAAGAATTAGTAATTCCTAATGAAAAATTGAATAGAGACTTTGATAATCTTATAAACGCTTCTTTAGAGGATTTCAAAACTATTAAAGAAGAGTTTCAAGTAGAACACGAAAAACAATTAAAAGAATTAACTAATAAACTAGATGATATGTATTTAACATCAGATAGAGGCAAAATAGATTATATAACATTCAATCAAAATTATATAAATATCGTAAAAGAAAGAAACGAACAAACAATAGCTGATGTTATAAATGAATATAATCAAACATCTGTAGAAGGTCTAACAGCTAGTGATTTAGCAGATCAAATTAATATGAAACTTAAAGATAATATTAATCACGATACGTCTAAGTGTAAAGATGTTTATATTGCACATTCGATGAAAAACTACGAACAAGCTATAAACTCACAAGATACTTATATATCTCAACGTTCATTACCAGATATTATACAAGCAACTACTGGTAATTACGAGGTTAAGGTTAATAGCAATGATTTTTCAGAAAACTCACTAGAGGCTGTATCAAAGCTAGATAGATTTGTGGATTTCAGAGATGACAATAACAAGTTAACAGCCTTGGCTATGGATATATATGGCAATAATACAAGCTTCGATAATATTAAACAAGCCTTTGAAAAAGAAAATGTTGTATGCTATATAGCTGAAACAGAAGAAAACATGTTGAAAGATAAGGTAGATAACAAATATCTTGAAAATCATTACAAGGTTATTATTCCGTTAGATAAGCCTGTTGAAGTTGGTTATAACAACTCTAAGATTGGCTGTAACGAAAGAAATAAAATAGAATTATTTGTTAGCGATATTATGGATAAAGTAGAAAATCTATCACAAAAGAATGAAGGGAAAATAACAAGCGTTAATATATCGCATGTTAATACTTCTGGTCTATATAAAGCTAATACATTTATGGATGACGGTTTAAAAAATAATAGACAAGATTTTCTAATTCAATCTCAAAAACAATTTAATCCAACAGAATACTGTAAAAAACACGATTATCTAAAAGAGGATGGCTTTGTTAATACGATAGCTGATATTAAAGAAAGTTCTTTAAGTAATACTAAAGATGTATATAATAACTTACTATCTAACATGACTAAGAACTTATCGATAGAAAAAGAATTAAAGATTGTTAATAGTGGTTTGAATGAAATTACAAACACAATCAAGAATAAGATGATTGAATTACAAGAAAATGCTAGAGAATCTGTTGAAAATCTTAGAGAAGGTTTAGACCATGATTCTTATGATGATAGAAATATAGCTGACAATATAAAAAGAGATCAAGATGGGTTCGAAATGGCTTAAAGGCTATATCCGATAGAGAATCCGTTTCATAATATACTCTCCAAAGGATGGCATTGCCCTCAACTTTTGTTGGGGGCAATTTGCTGTCTAGAAAGAGAATATATGGTATACTTGAGATATAAGTTGCGGTACATATATTAGAAAAATCGATATATTTATATGCGGGAACTTTTCCGATATTAAGAACACAAACAAAACAAGATACAATTATTAAAATAGGTGGTGAATTAAAGTGAGCGTAGATTTAGCAACAGAATTAAGGGAATATACAAAACTAGATTATAAAGGTAATAATTGCTACAAAATAAGAGCAAGATTAATTAGACAATTAAAAGAAGGTAAGGATGTTGAAAAGGATAATATACTAGATTCTGAAAGAACAGGAAATGGTTTATATCTTAAACCAGCTTTTCTTAGTAATATGGCGTTTAAGGTTAATTACAAAGAAATAAATAGAGCCTTAGAAACTGATGATAAAGTTCAGGATTATCAAGCTGTTGAATTAAAAGTACAACCTAAATATGCCACAGTTAAGGCGATTATTAAAGGCGAAACTAAAGAAGACCAAAGGGCTATAAGTTCTATTAGCACATATGAAAAATATAATGTTGGATTTAATTCTAATTTTGACAGGGGAAATTCCTTGTTAAAATTAGAGTTTTTCGATAAATCAGTAAATGAGAATGACAAGGATCTTGACGATAGAGTGCTTTTTGCGATTTACTTAGTTCCTGTAAAAGAGAATCTAATTTCACAATCAAAGGTTGGATTTTTTAAATATATTAAGACTATGGAATTTGTATTTGCGATGAGAGTGGATTTCTCATTGGTTAGCGAAAAGGTAGAAAATAGTGATGGGATTATTTATAAAACAGAGTTAAAAGCTGTTAAGGATATAAACCAACAAAAAAATAAAGATAAGGAGCTTGAAAAAGATATGACAGGTCTTGACATATATGAAGGTTCTCAAAACCCAGAAGAAACGCTTAATTCTTTAATTGGATTAGGAGAAGTGAAAACACAAATAGAGACATTTAAAAACAGAATAATGTTCCAAAACAAGATGAAGCAACTAGGTAATGATCAACTTACTTCAGGCTTTAATAACCACATGATATTCTACGGGGAACCGGGTACTGGTAAAACAACTGTTGCCAGAATTATAGCAGGGTTATTATATAAATTAGGCATAACTAGAAAGAATAGATGCGTTCAAGTTAATGGTGAATCGTTAAAGGCTGAATATGTAGGTCAAACAGCACCAAAAGTACAAAAGGTTATCGATGCAGCAGTAGGTGGGGTATTGTTCATAGACGAAGCTTACGCACTAAATGATGTTCACTACGGTAAAGAAGCTGTAAATGTTCTTTTACAAAATATGGAAGATAAAAAGGATGATTTAGTAATCATTTTAGCAGGTTACGAAGATGATATGCAAAATCTTATGAACGTTAACCCGGGCTTAAAATCAAGAATAGGTTATTGGATTAAGTTTGAAAGCTATAATGCCAATGAGCTTCTTGATATATTCAAGTTTTCACTTAAGAAGAAGGGTCTTGGTCTAAGTAATGACTGTGAAAAGCCATTATTATATGTATTAGATCAATATCACAAGATGGGTAAAACAACAGGGGTTGCAGGTAATGCGAGATTCATAAACAAAATGGTTAATGACATCATCGACAATCACGCTAAAAACTGTATGTCAGGTGTTATTCCTGAAAGTGGTTTTATGGATATCCAAATAGTCGATCTAAAGGATTATATGCAATAATAGTTTCACAAAACAAAGTAGTGGTCGCATTATAGCAACCACTACTTTTTAAAATCGGAGGGTAATTTATATGTTTCAAAAATCCTTTTTTTGATTTTTAAAATATTTTTATTAGCTGTTTTAAATTCTGATATAAGTTCTTCTTCAAGGTTATCGAGCTTTTCGATAACCTCTTTTTTTATTTCTAGGTAATCTTCTTTAGAAAGATTGCCCTCTTCTAGTTTTTTTGAATAAAAGTTTTTTATTTCATTTTTTATTTCATTAGTATCATTCAAAAGTTCACTAAATTCAAATGAATCTATTATTTCATCGTTTTTAATAGAGTTACTGCTGCCTATATTAACTTTAAATATTATAGGGTTTGCTAAACGATATTGTAAATATTTAGTGAAAGATGGAATAATGTTTTTCACGTTTTTGTGATGTTCTTTTAAAATCTCTTCTTGTTCTTCGTCTAGCGTTACTTGAAATCTCTTAGTCATGTTTTTTCTCCAAATTTTTTCTCCTATTGTTGTTATACCCGAAAATACGGATAGTTTTGCTATTTTTTCGTGATTTTGCTAGATGTTTTCTGGAACATTTCTATAATTTTTCCCAAAACTTGTGTATTCGTGGGTATAACAAGAATGGTAAAGATAGAGGTGATTTATTGTCAAAAAATGCAATAGAAATTAGAGAACATTCATATAATGATTTTAAAAGAGTTTATTTAAACATTGATACTGAAACATTTTTAGAAGAATTAAATGAAGATAGAGAAAAGTTATTTGAGAAGATACAAGATGAGTTTTTTTACGGTGATAATTTAGAAGAATTAGCAGATAAGTTTGATCAACACTTATTTGAAAATTTAATAATTTTAGTAAAAGCTTGTAGTCTTAAAGACGAAATATATGACAGGTCAACTTTGAAGTTGAGGATAAAAGACCTAATGGAATCTGATAAGATGATCTATTTATTAAAACAGATTCCAAAGATGAAAAAACTATTTGAATAAGGAGATTTTAATGGAAGACAAAGAGAATTATGAAGAACAGCTAGAAGAAAACATTAGATATAATTCGATTAATAATAAAGAAAATATAGAGCTGGGAACTATAGAAAAGATAATAAAAGTAGAGCTTGTAACTAACACGTTTAACCAAAAGACAGGTCAAATCAATACAAAGCGTAATATATACACCGACAATGCTGGTTTTGAAAAAGCCAAAGTCTTAATTTCTAAAATATTAAATGATATTAAGAAAAAAGGGATTAAAGCCAATACATACATTGATTCTTTAAGTATATTTGTAGAAATAAAAGAGCGTTCTAATCAGTTAAAAATATCTTTAATAGAAAATTCTGGAACAATACCAGCTAATCAAGGCGTTTTAGAACTTTTTTTGAGCAATTACTATCTTATAGAAGACAAAAAGATAGATTATCAAGTTGTTAGAAGAGGAGAGATTGAATACTTAGTAGAAGTAATTAAAAATGCTGATGAATATATTGACGAACTAGATCGTGAAGAAAAAAGAAAAATTGCTATGAAAAGAAATACAAAATTAATTGCTATTGGATTTATTTTGTTTCTATTAGGTTTTGCGATTTGGATTTTAAGTATTAGGTAATTTTATGGAAGTTAGTAAAAGATTGGATAAAATTTTGAAATATACTTTTGTAATTGTTCTTTTAATATTTTTAATCAAGATTTTTCTAATAGATATCACAATTGTTAGAGGGTCAAGTATGTTTCCAACAATTGCCAAAAACGAAATGTGCTTTTATAAAAAGATAGAACTAGATAAAGCTACTCATGACGATATCGCTATTATAAAAGATAATTACACAGATCAAGGTTACGGTTATCTTATTAAGAGGATAATTGCTTGTCCGGGAGATAATCTCGTTATAGAAGACGGAAAGGTAAAGGTGAATGGAGTAGAAAAAAATGAATTTGGCGAAACTATGATAGACAATGATATCAAAAACAAACTTAACTTGAAGATAGGTAAAAATGAGTATTTTGTTATGGGAGATAACAGGAGAAATTCTATGGATTCAAGATATTTTGGTTGTGTTAAAAAAGAGGATATCAAAGGGTTGTTAATTAATAATTTTTTAGAGAGATAAAAATGATACATTACAGATTACTTGCAATAATAGATTTATTATTCGTTGGATTTGTTTTAAGGGTTGTTTTGGGAGAGTTGAAGGTTTTAGGGGAGATTAGCCCTATGCTGTTTGTAATATTTTTCTTTTTAATATCAGGATTAATGCTTGTTTTAATGTTTATTGACAAAAGAGAAAAAACTGTAACGTATAAAGGAAAACAGATTACAATAACGAACAATGACAGAATGTTCATAAAACTCATACGAAAAAGTGGCTATAAGGTTGATGAAAAGCTTGAAAGGTTAGTGACAAATCAAGGTGGTAAGCTTGCTAAAATGACTTCATTTATTATCACTATAGCCCTTTTTATAAGAATAGCACAAGTGTTAAATGTCAAAATAAGTTTGGCACAAAATGTCAAATTAATTATATTAATGGTTGTGATGAGCGTAATGTTTTTTCTAGGCTTGTCTGTGCTTTTTAGCACAAAGGTCATTCAATACAATATAATACTTCCGTATTATAAAAATCTAATGCTTCTCGAAACGATAGAAGAACTCGATAAAGATGATGGAATAAGTTATGTAAATTTTCTAAAAAAATATTGTGATATCGGATTTGACGAAAATTCTGTAAATGAATTAAGAGAAGAAATCAAAAATGGCAACGACAGGGTATCGTTATTAATAGATATTGATCAAAACACAAATTTGTTAAGGTAATTCGCAACAAAAACGCCTTAAAATAGGTTTTTTTCCATGCGACTTAATAACAGCCGTTTTATAAACGTTTTGTAAAATTGGCATATAATTACATGGCTAAGATTAAATAAACCTCGTATAATCGATTATACGAGGCTGTTTTTTTATTTATTTTGTCTTTTGAATGTGGTTTGCAGTTGCAATGCAATAGCAACGTAAAAAGCATGTCTATCTTTTTGATCAACGTTTTGTATTTGTTCAGAAAAGTCTATATCATGTTTTTGAAAATCATCAATTAATTGATTAAAAAAAGTTTCATAATCTGCATCATTTAACAAAGTTGTAGATAATTCTTCGATAATTTTTGTTTGAGATTCTTTATCTAGTTTTGAAAACTCACTGTTAATTTGTTTGCTTAGTTCCGTAAATCTAATTGGCTTATTTTCCATAACATTCTCCTTAATATTATATAATATTTGCTATACAATTATATTATATCCATTCTAGGAGATATTGTCGATGAATAATAGGTTATTAGAAAGACTAATGTGCTTTTATTCTGTTTTCTAACAAATCTCGTAAAAAGGGAATTATTGAATTAATAATAATTGCGGAGGATTTTTTCTCTTGTTTTTCGCTTCTTTTTCTTTTGTTAAACATATCTAATAAGAATTTATAATCATTATATGGCTCAAAATCATTATAATTATTTGGAACAAATGCACCAATATTATATAAATATTCCAATAATTTTCTTGAAAATAAATCGGATGATATTGTAATATATTCATTGTTTTCAACAGCATGTAAAAGTTTAAATAAATCTTCTTTTAATTTAGCTTCATCTTTTAATTTATCTACATCAAACTTACTAATACATGAACTCCCGATAGGGTAAATAATGTGATTGTTTATACGATTTTTGATAGTAAAAAGATAACGTAACCCTTCTTTTCCGCATGTACATTGACCTGCACAATCTAGATTTTCTTCTACATCTACTATATCCCATTCTTTAACTGCATCTTCCCAATTATCAGATTCTGAGTTGTTTATAACGGTATTTATTAGATTTTCTTTGTATTCTTCAGTTGTGGGCATGATATTCCTCCTTTAGCTATAAACTAGCATTATACATAAACATTTTTAAGAATGTCACAAACATTGCTTTGTCTTCTACAGAATTGATTTTTTCTGAAACATCAATATTGTTAGCATTAAATACATCTTTAACTATTTCTAAAAAATCATTATCGCCTTTTTCTGTAGGTCTACAAATGCTAATTCGATTAACAATGTATTGTTGACTGTCTTTATCTAATTTTTTAAAATCTTCTGTAATTTCTTCTGCAATTTTCTTTAATTTATTATTGTTGTCGATCATTTTTTGTTTCTCCTTTTCTACTGTTGTCTTTATAAATGATATTATTTCATTTTTCATATCGCTATTATTTCTTTCGCATATCTCTTTAAATTCATCTTTAAGTTCGTTTTCAATGGTAAAACTGATAGTAGATTTTTCTTTTGCCTTTGTACTGCCTTTTTCTAAACTCTCTTTTATTTTTTCTAATTCATTTAATATATCCATAAAATCCTCCGTTTTATAGATATATTATAACTCCAACGTGTTGACTTGTCAACGGGTAGGAGAAAATTACTCACGATTTTTTCGAAAAATATATAAAGAAACAGCTCAGACATCGCAATAGGGAATATATATAAAAAATAATCGCACGATTAACGCACGATTATCTTTGTGGTGGTTATATGATTATTTAACTTTTAAGCTTTTTAATAGTTTTTTAACCTTTTCACGTTCAACGTATAGATAGCCTAGAAGACTTAAAAATGATACACTAAACATAGAAATTAATAAATTTTTGTTTGATTTTTCGCCTGTTTGAGGGGAATTTCCTTTTTTAGAATTATCAGCATCTTTGTTTTTTTCTTTAGCAACATCAGGGGATGTTCCATCATGTGCTACAATTTCTACAGTAAAATCATTTATTGGTGTTTTTCCACTTACATTTGTAGTGTTGTTTTTCCAATATACTTCACCAGATATATTTTTATATTTTCCGACTTTGTTAACATCTATATTATAGAATTTTCCACCAATAATAGAGTAGTTATCGTTACAGCCGAATATAGAATCCCACTTTATTTTTTGACCTTGATTTATAACAATAGGTTTGTTTTTATACTCGTTTTTCACATATATACCCGGAACTTCTTTTTCGTGTTTTTGTGATTCTTTTTTAGTATCTTCAACAGTAACTCTAGGGTTTACTTTAGTATTATTAGTAGTTTTGTCATCTTCTTTTACGTTATCATTTATAACTTCTTTTACAGTTAAGAAGATTTCAATAATGTTATTGTCCTTTTCAAAAGAAACGTTGATTTTATTTTTTTCTTTATCTAGTGTTACGCCAGAAGGGGTAGTAGACTTAACAATAGTATATTTACCATTTTCTAAAGTGATAGGCTCATTACAATCAATAACTATATCAGAACCATCTGGAGACGATTTTGTCATGTGTCCGATTAACTTACCATCACTGTCTTTTATAACTACATTCAAAGTTGCCTCAAATCCTTTATTTGTTTCTTCTTGTGTATCTGAAATTGTAGGGAATTGAACAGCTATTTTATTTTCTTTATTTTCATATCCATCTGTAACAGATTTTAAAGAAATTTCATATTCTTTTTTAGGATCAAGATTAGTAAATTTAACATTGCCATTTTCATCACTTTTTTCTTCTTTTAATATTTCTTCACTATCTTTTTCTTTA
>QWBY01001847.1_pt1 | contig 12553 bp, 9 predicted proteins | sample 1972471 | NCBI WGS metagenome assembly QWBY01 (sample SAMN09866722, study PRJNA288562) | Human gut metagenome isolate term6_stool, whole genome shotgun sequencing... | reverse complement strand
CAGCGCCTCACCCGTTTCCACAATCGCGCGCCGCATGTACAAATGCATATCGAGCGCGACCTGATCGTTACGGCTGCGCGCGGTGTGCAAGCGTTTGCCCGCATCGCCGATCGCCTCCGTCAGCGCGCTTTCGATATTCATGTGAATATCTTCCAGACCGATCGAAAAAGTGAATTCGCCGTTTTCAATCGATGTTAAAATTTTCAACAGGCCGTCTTTGATTTGCGCCGCGTCGTCTTCACTGATGATCCCGTTCGCGGCAAGCATTTGCGCATGCGCGATCGAGCCTGCGATATCTTCGCGGTACAACTTTTTATCAAATGGAATCGAAGCGTTAAACGCTTCTACCTCCGGTGCCGTTTCTTCCTGAAAGCGGCCGCCCCACAATTTCATTTTTGCTCCTTTTGCTGCATCAGCGCGCGAATTTTGAGCGGCAAACCGAACAGGTTGATGAAACCTTCCGCGTCCGCCTGATTGTACACTTCGTCCGCGCCGAACGTGACGAATTCTTCACTGTAGAGGGAGTACGGCGATTTCGCGCCGTTGCTCATGATATTGCCCTTGTACAATTTCAAGCCGACTTCGCCCGTCACTGTTTTCTGCGTTTCCGTCACGAATGCCTGCAAGGCTTCGCGCAGCGGCGAATACCACATGCCGTCGTACACAAGTTCCGCATAGCGCACGTTCGCCTGTTCTTTGAAATGGTAGGTCGCGCGATCAAGGCAGAGGTATTCCAACTCGCGATGCGCGTAGAACAAAATCGCGCCGCCCGGATTTTCATACACGCCGCGCGACTTCATGCCGACGAGACGGTTTTCGACGATATCCGCGATGCCGATACCGTTGGCCGCGCCGATTTTATTTAACTCGGTGATCATTTCGACGGCCGAAAGTTCTTTGCCGTTCAGAGTTTTCGGCACGCCTTCCACAAAACCCAGCGTGATTTCCGTCACTTCGTCCGGCGCTTTGGTCGGATCGCAAGTCACCATGTACATATCATCATGCGGCGCGTTCGCCGGATTTTCCAAATCGGCGCCTTCATGCGATAAATGCCAAATGTTCCAGTCCATGCTGTACGGGTACGGCTGTTTCGGTTTCGCCGGATCGTCGCTCGCGTACATGTTGATCGGCACCTGATGTTGTTCCGCGTAAGCGATCGCGTCTTCCCGCGACTTAATATCCCACAAACGCCACGGCGCGATAATGGTGAGGTTCGGCGCGAGCGCTTTCACCGTCAATTCGAACCGTACCTGGTCGTTGCCTTTGCCCGTCGCGCCGTGCGCCACCGCGTCGGCGCCTTCCTGTTTGGCGATATCGACCAGCGCTTTGGCGATGATCGGCCGCGCGAAGGAAGTGCCGAGCAGGTATTTGCCTTCGTACACCGCGCCCGCTTGCAGCACCTTCCATACGTACTCTTCCAAAAATTCCTGACGCAGATCCAAAACAAACGCTTTCGACGCACCGCTTTTCAGCGCCTTTTTTTCAATGGCGTCAAAATTTTCCGGCTGGCCGAGATTGGCGCAGACCGCGATGACTTCGCATTGGTAATTTTCTTTCAACCAGGGAATGATCACCGATGTATCCAACCCGCCCGAATAGGCAAGCACTACTTTTTTTACGTCTGACATAGAACTTCCTCCTTTGGTTTGCGGTAAGAGCATTTGAAATATTGTTATAATTATACGTCACCATGAATAATATTTCAACCTTTTTATATTTGTCTGCATGCGTATTTTTATTTATTGTATAATAACGATAATAGAAAAGGAGATTTTATGCGCTTTATATTAGTGATTGCACTTATGCTGGGCGGTTGGTGGTGGTGGTCGGCTCCGCCTGACGATCCCGCGGCGCCATTCGGCACGCTCAAAGAGGGCGTGACGTCGACCGCCGACGCGATGCGGGATGCGGATCCGATCTCGTTCGGGCAGCAACTGTATGATCCGCACGCCGCCGTCGAGAGCATGATCGACCGATCGACTTTCGTGCCCGCCGAGGAAATTCCGACGACGCTGAAACAGGCGATCATCGCGACGGAAGACAAACGTTTTTACACTCACGGCGCCATTGATTTAATCGGCGTCGCGCGAGCGCTCGTCGCTAATTATCAGGCGGGTGAGACGCTGCAGGGCGGCAGTACGATTTCACAACAAACCGTGAAAAATTTGTTTCTCTCTCATGATCGCACGTGGATGCGCAAGACGCAGGAGATGTTGCTCGCAAGCCGTCTGGAACGCGTGTACAGTAAGGAAGAAATTTTGGAGTTGTATTTAAATACCATTTACTACGGCGCCGGCGCGTACGGTTTGCAGGCGGCCGCGCTGACCTATTTCCATTGCGACGCTCGCGATCTTACGCCGGCGCAATGCACCGTTTTGGCCGGTTTGCCGCAAGCGCCGAGCGCCTATAATCCGCTGGCCCATTTTGAAAACGCGAAGGCCCGCCAGCGCCAAGTGCTTGACGCGATGACCGAACAGGGCATGTTGAGCCCCGCGGAAGCGAAACTGTTGTACGCGGCGGATTTGCATCTCGCCGATGCGACGAGTGAAGAATAAAGAGTCGCGCGCATTTTTTTACGTCGGATGATCACAAAAAATACAAAAAAAAGCGAAGACAATGTCTTCGCTTTTTATTTTATTCCGCGCTGATCGTGCCGGAACGCAAACGATAGTAATGGCCGTGATTATCCGCATCCACTTCTTTGGCCAATTCCGCGGTGCGTTGGTGGCAGGTGAACAGCAATACCTGTCGTGTCCGCGCGAATGCCAGCAGAAAACGTAATGTTTCCCGCTGCCGCGTTTCATCAAAGCGCACGAAAATATCATCTAAAATAATCGGCATCGGTTCCGTTTTTTCGCCGAACGCGAGTGCCAGCGCCAGGCGCAACGCAAGATACACCTGATCGCCGGTACCGCTGGACCAGATCGCAGCTTCTTTCGTGCTGTGCGTGCTGTCGATGGTCTGTACGACGCCCTCAGCGGTCAGCGCGAGCGTGTAGCGGCCGCTCGTCATCTGCGAGAGGTACTGTCCGGCGCGCGCAATCACATTCGGTTTGCCGTCCGCTTCATAGGCGCGACGCGCTTCATCAAGCAGGTATTCGCTCACGACGAGCGCGAGGTAATCGTCCACGGCCGTCTGCAGTTGCGTTTCCACTTGGGCGCGACGCTCCAGCGCTTTGGTGAGGCGATCGTCTTTGATCAAACGCGCCAATTCGCTTTGCAGCGCGCCTTCCCGTTGGCGCAGTTGCGTGAGTTCGGTTTTGCGCTGACTGAGCGAGCGTTCGTACTGATCGCGCCGATCCAGCCACGTTTCATACGCGCCGGTTTCCAGCTGCAGCCAGAGGCGGTTAAATTCCGCTTCGCTGCCCGCGTACAGTCGCAAATTTTGTCGTACACGTTCGTAATCTTTGCGCAGTTGGTCGCATTCCTCATACGCGCTCACTTTGTCGACGAACTCCGCGGCGTCTTTGGCGTTCACCAGCGCGAGCAACGCGTTCATTTCGTTCTCGCACAATGTCCAACGCTCATCGAGCAACGCTTTTTCTTTAGATAATTCTTCATGGCGCCGATTTTTTTCCTGCAAACTTTGCCATTGCAGCATCTGTTCCTGATACCGATCCGCCAATTCGATGATTGTTTCCGGCGTCGCCGGCGCGGTTTCGCCGATGCGTTGCAAAAGCGATGCCGTTCGCTCGGTGTAGGAGGTCAATTGCCGGTCAATCCGCTCCAACTGCACGCGCAAAATTTCGCCTTCGCCTTTGGCCGTGAAAAGTTCCTGCCATTGCGCCTGACGCAAATCGAGTTCCGCCGCCTCGGTCGGTGGCAAATGTTCAGCGGCCAGCCACTTCGTCCACTCACCTTCGGAAACTTCTCGATCGGCGCGCAATTTCGCGCCGCGCGCGGCCCATTTTTCGTGTTCCAAGCGCTGCCGGCGTTCGCTTTCCGCCTGCCAGGAGATCGCCTGCAGTTGCGTTTGGTAGCGATAAAAATCGCGGCGCGCCGTTTCCAGTTCCTGCCGAAAATTTTCGAGTTCGCCTTCCGTTTCCGGCACGGCAAGTTCCAGACGTTGCGCCAATTCCGTCTGCCGCCCCTGCAGTTCCGCCAGCCGCGCGTTCAGTTTGGCCAGACGATATTCATTTTGATGGCTCTTATGATAGTTCCAATAAAAGCACAGCAGGGAAAGCGCCAACGCGCCGCCGACAATGTACAATGCCTCCATGCCGAGACCGCCGGTGAAGTAAAGATAAAACGCCGCGAGCGCGCCCAGCACGAGTAAAAAGCCCAGCCAGAAAAACGCGGAATACCGTTTGACCGGAAGCGTTTCCAACCACTCGATCTCATCGGTTAAGTGCTTCTTTTCACGCGCGAGCAGTAACATTTCCTGTCCTTCCTGCTCCCACTTTTGGAATTCGGCTTCATCGGTCAGGCGCGGTACGTCCGCCGTTTTAATTTCCTGCGCGGCTTCGATCACCGGCTCATCATTTTCCCAGTAATGCAGTTCGTTATCACGTCGCAGCAACTGCGCCGCAAGCTCCCGCCCTTTCGTCCAGTCGACGGTGCCGAGTTTCGCAGTCTCCGCCACCGGCCACGCGGCCATGGTTTCCGTGCGCGCCGCAAATTCCTGTTGCCAAGCGGCCAGCGCCTCATTTTTCGCGATCTCTTCTTGTTGCAGCTCGCGCCAACGTTCGCTTTCCCGATAGAGCGAAGCGATTTCATCGCGCTCCGGTTCGAGCGTCACCACATCCTGCCGCGCGGTCGGCGCAATCGCCGCGAGTTTTTGTTGTACCGCTTCGCGCTGCTCGTTGACGTCCGCCATGCGCTGCACCAATTTATTCCAACGTTCTTTGCCGTCGGCGGGAAAATGCTCGATTGTACTGCACAAATCGAGGCGCCGTTTCGTTTCGATGCCTTCCCGATAGTATTCCCACGCGCCGATCTGTTTATCCATCGTGCGATCGCGCACATCAAGCGCGGCAATGGCTTCTTCCGCCGCTTTGATTTGCGCATCGACTTCGTTTTGTTCGCGACGAATGGCGGCGAACTCTTCTTCTTCCCCGGCCAGCGCTACGACATCGTTTTGCGCTTTTTGCCAATCATTTAACAGTTGATTGATGACGCGTTTGCCCTGCGGCGACGCCACCAGCAGTTCCTCCCGCGCGTTCGCCACATCCCGCTGCGTTCGCGCCAACTGCTCGCCGCCCTGCATGCTCAAAAAGCCCGCGCGCACATCGTCCTGAGCGAGAATCGCCGCTCCCTGCAGATCTTCCAGCCCGATCGCGAAAACCTGTTCATACGTATTGCGATCCAAACCGTTCCACCACAAATCCGCCGGTTCGCCGATGACGGTTTCCAAACGATCGTCCGTGACTTTCGTTTCCCCTTCATCGCGGTGAATGCGATACACGCGACCGTTCGCCAGCTCGACCGCCAAATTGCCTTTGCGGCCGCGCCGTTTGCCGCGGCGGTAACCGAACAGCATGTCGCGCACAAATTGCAGCAGCGTCGTTTTGCCGCTTTCATTTTCACCGCAGATAACGGTCAGTCCGGCGGCCGGCGGCTGCCAGGAAACATTTTGATAAATGCCGTAACGTTGCAGTTGTAAATCAGTCAGCTTCATCGCCGTTATCCCCCAATATCCGTTGCGCACCCGCTATTTCCGCGCGGCGGAGTGCCGTTTCCAAACGCTCGTCGCTGAGTTCTCCGAAGTAACGCGCGTAGCGTTCCCATTCCGGTCGCGCCGCGACGGCCTGTCGCAACGCGTAGTGCCGCTCCTCCGGCGACATGGCGCGCAGTCGATCCACCGCGCGCAGATAATCACCCGTCGCATCAGGAATTTCCCGTCGCGCCTGCCAATCGACCGCCGCCGTCGTCTGATCTAAAAGAGCGCGGCAATACACGAAGATGTGTTTCATTTCTTCTTCTTCATTTAAGCGCGCCAGAATGGACTGTCGCGCCGCCGGATCGGAAAATACCTGATGCAGCGCGCCGCGCCCGTTCACGACCAAGGTCACGAGCAGCGGTTTGCCCACTTCCTGACGACGCTCCTGCCATTTTGCCAACACCGCTTGGATGAACATCTCCACGTCCGTCAGATCCGTCACGGAAAACTCCCATGTTTCCGAACGAATGGCATCGGTCGCGATAAATTCAAGCATCGTCGTGCCGTGACTGCCCACTTCGACAAGGTAGCAGCCGCGGGGGCCGGTTTCCGCCGCCGTCAAACTTTGCGCGTTGCCCGGATAGACGACATACGGATCTTCCGATAATACCTCGCGCGTGTGCACATGGCCGAGCGCCCAATAATCGATCCTGCTTTGGCGGATCTCGTCCCAGCTGAGCGGCGCATACGGACCGTCCGCCGCCGCTTTCGGTCCCTGCGTGTGCATGACGGCGATCGCGTACGGATCGGTTTCGCCGCGCACATAATCCGACGCCCAGCGACCGTCCGTGTGCATCGTCGCGTAGCTTCGACCGTAAATCATCGCGGCGGTTTCATTTTCCACCACGAGCGGTAAGCCTTCCACTTTGTCCGCGCTGAACACATGCGCGGTCGGCGGCAACGGCACCTGCGCCTGCCACGCGCTCACCGGATCGTGGTTGCCGTGCGCGATAAACGTGCTGATGCCCGCATTGGCCGCGCGAAACAGTTCGCGCGAAAATTCCAGCTGCGCCGGTAAACTGTGGTCCGCTGAATTATATACGTCACCAGCAATCACAATCGCGGCGACACGCTTTTCGATCGCCGTATCGACAATGTTGCGAAACGCTTGAAAAGTCGCTTCCCGCAATGTTTTTTCCCAGTACCGTGACGGCGCTTCCCGGATAGCCAACGGCGTTCCTAAATGTAAATCCGCACAGTGAATAAATCGAAATCGTTTCGCCATCTCAGGCCTCCTTCAAAGTATCTTGATACGCCGCATATAATATTCTGCTGACGTCGGGTATATCGTCACGCTCAATTTCACCGAAAGAGAGCAGTAACATGCGTTCGTTGGCCGGTTCATTATGCTGGGGTTTCACCCGGCGTAAATGCAGCCCGCGCCGAGCGGCGGCGCGAACCAAGGCGGCACAAGACGCGGTGGTTTTGACGTACACGGGCAAATAAATGCCCGCGGTCGGCGCGTCGATCCGTATCGCGTCACCGAAGGTTTGCTGTAATGCGTTCGTCAGCAGCTCTCCTTTTTCCGCGTACAGTTTACGCAAACGGCGAATTTGCCGCGTGAAGTGCCCGCGCTCAATGAAATCCGCCAGCGCCAGCTGCTCCGCCACCGATGCCGTCTGACGATATAACTCGCGCCGCGCCAGAAAACGTTTCAATAAGTCCGGCGGTAAAATCATGTACGCCAAACGCAACGACGGCGGCAGCACTTTGGAAAGCGCTCCGATATAGACGACGCGCGTGCCGTCGCCCATCCCCTGCAACGAGGCCACCGGTGCGCCGTAGTAAGAAAGTTCGCTGTCAAAATCGTCTTCGATGATCAGTCCGTCCGTGCGTTCGCTCCACGACAACAGTTCCGCGCGGATCTGCGCGGGCATCACATCCGCCGCGCGATACGCCAGCGACGGTAACACGTAAAGAATGCGCTTGCGGGCATTTTGCAACGGCGGCTGCAAAAGTTCCGCGTGTCCGCCGTACAACATGCGTACGGTAAATCCCGCATCGCTCATCGTATCCACGCCCAACGGAAATTCCGTTTCCGCAAACAAAACTTCCCCGTACTCCGTTTGCAAAAGGCTGGCTAAAATTCGCAGTAATTGCTGCGTATTCGAACCGATGATGATGTCGTCGGCATACGCCCGCGTATCCCGAGCTTGGGCTCCGTACTGCGCCAACGCTTCGCGCAGTTCCCGCTCACCTTGAATATCGCCGTAACGCAGCAACCGTTTTTCATCGCGGAACACCCGCGCAAGTGAACGCCGCCACGCGGCGAATAAAAAGCCGTCGCGATCCATGCCGCTTTGCGCCAGATCATAGCGATACGTGACTTCGGTTTTGGCGCGCGGCTGCGGTCGCGTCGGAGATTGTCGGATCGTCAGTTGCGGCATCACGGTAAAGCGCGCGCGATTTTTCGCTACGATATAGCCCTCGCTCGCGAGCCGACTGTACACACGTTCAACGGTAAATTTACTGACGCCGAGCTCCGCCGCCTGCGCACGTACCGAACGCAACCGCATGCCGGCCGGCCAAACACCGGTTTCTATTTTTTCGCGCATCGCGCGATACAGCCGCAAATATAACGGCGCTTCTTTGGTAGCTGTCATGTGTTCCTCCATTAATAGCTTTATTGTAAAACATGACAGAGAAAGAACGCAAATTATCGGCGCAGATCTTTTTTGTAAACCGATAAAATTTTTACTGTTGACTTATATTGTTAATGTGGTTAAAATATAGAAGTAAACACAAGAAGCAAGGAAATGATTGTAGCATGAACGGGGTGGAATGATGGACGCAAATTGCGCGCAAATTATTGCGCTGGCCGACCGTGTTCTTGACGGCGGTGAAATTACAAAAGAAGAAGGCATTTCCCTAATCAACACCAGCGATGAAAATACGATGCTTTTAATGGCGATGGCGGATAAAATTCGTCAGAAGTACAATGGTCATCGTGTTGATTTTTGCGCAATCATCAACGGGCGCAGCGGCCGTTGTCCGGAAAACTGCGCGTTTTGCGCGCAATCCTCTCACTACAATACCGGAGTGAAAGAATATCCCCTCCTCGATGAAGACGTCTTAGTCGATGCCGCGAAGAAAGCCAAAGCGGCCGGCGCGGTACGTTTCTCCATTGTCACCAGCGGACGCAACCAGGGCAATCCGCGCGAATTTGAAAACATCGTGCGCGCGCTCAAGCGCATCCGTGCCGAAGTGGGCATTGAAATCTGCTGCTCGCTCGGACTCGTCACCAAAGACCAGTTGAAACAACTTAAAGATATCGGAGTCACCCGTTATCATTCCAATATCGAAACGGCTCCGAGCCATTTCCCGGATATTTGCCAAACGCATACTTTCGAAGATAAATTGACGACCTTGAAGGCAGCGCAGGACGTCGGCATTCGCGTCTGCTCGGGCGGGATTCTCGGCTTGGGCGAAACGAACGAGCAACGCGTCGAAATGGCGTTTACGCTGAAAGAACTCGGCGTCGATTCCATACCGCTCAATATTCTGAATCCGATTAAAGGCACGCCTTTTGAAAACAACAAATCGCTTTCGCCGCTGGAAATTCTGCGCGCGTTTGCGGTCTTCCGTTTCATCTTGCCGCGGGCTTTGATCCGCACCGCCGGCGGTCGCGAAGTAAACTTGCGCGATCTGCAGGCGTACGCTTTGAATGCCGGTTTGAACGGCATTATGGTCGGCGGCTACCTCACTACCGGCGGTCGGGATCCCAAAGCGGATCGCGTGATGGTACGCGATCTCGGTCTCGGTTTTACCCGCCCCGTGCTTCGTCCCGTTGCGGAAGAAGCCTAATCTTACTAATTCTCCAAACAACTAAAAAAGCTCTCCCTCGGGAGAGCTTTTTTAGTGTCGTAATTATCTTAATTCGTCTCTACATCACCTTCCGCGTCATTGGACGAGTTTTTAAAGAGCGTGCGGGCAAAGACGACAAGAACCAGCGCGATGCCCACGTAGCCGACAAACGGATAAATGAGCGATACCAATTTGCCGAACGGGAACGAACCGCCGAGCATGAATACCGCGCCGAGCGCAACGGTCAGTGCAATTTCCCAACGCTGCGGAACGACTTTCAGACACTCATTTTTGATCAGCCAATACATCGGTGCGGTGGTCGAATAGATCCCGAGCATGATGATAACGGAGAAAACGAGAGCAACCAGCGGACTGATCTTCGCGCCGAGGTACAGATTCGGCACTTGCAAACCGATCACGGCGTCAAAGTTGGCGAGCATGCCGCACAGCATGCCGACGACTGTCAGCATCAGGAAGAAGCCGCCGCAAAAACCTGCGATACCCGCTTCCTTACGACTCGAGGCCTGGGCGCCGAGTTCGGTGAAAAAGACCATGCCGGCGAGCATGTTGTAGCAAAAGAATAATGCTCCCGCCTGCCACCAGTGCGCGACCGGCCGGGCAGCGAGCGCGGTTGTCGTCGTCGCGACCGGCGCAGTCGTCCAATTGAAATCATGGAAAAATGTGTACATGCCGACGGCGACGGTAAAGACGACGATAAACGGTCCGATCGCGCCGATGATATCGACCAGGCGACGCAAACCGGCAAGCACCGTGATCATCGCGACAACGCCCATGCCGAGCCAGCCGACCGCGGACGGCACGCCGAAATATTCTTCCGCGATGGCGCCGGAACCCGCGATCATGATGACGACGATCGAAAAGATGAAGAGCAATGTGAAATACTCGATCGCGCGTCCCAAATAATTGCCGCAGTAATGACGGAAAATCAGCGACGGCCGTGCGAGTTGCAATTCATGTCCCTTGCGCATGACGATCACGCCGATGGAGCAGAACAAAACGGCACTGATCAACGCGCCGTACAAACCGTTCATGCCGTACGAAACGAAAAACTGTAATACTTCCTGCCCCGTGGCAAAGCCCGAGCCAATGAGGTAGGCGATGTACGCCCCGCTCAGCTTGACTACGTTACGCCAGTTGACTTGTTCCATAATGTCCCTCCTTACCAGCCTTGCCCGTCGACTTCATAATCGGCGAGCCGGCCATCCTGCCATTCCGTTAAGGTTTCTTCGATAACATCCAATGCTTTATTGAGTTCTTCATCCGTGATCGTCAGCGGCGGTTGGAAACGCAAAACGCTGCCGGCGAAAGCGATCATCACGACGCCTTTTTCGTAGGCGCGGTTACAAATAACGAGCGCGGCGTGAGGATCTTTCGTTTTCGCTTTTTTATCGGCGACGATATCAACGCCGAGCGAAAGGCCTAAACCGCGAACGTCACCGACGCAGTCAAAGCGTTCGCGCCAATCTTCCATCCGCTCGCGCGCGATCCTGCCTTTGCGCGTGCTTTCCGCAAGCAAATCATTGTCTTCCATGTATTGCAAAGTCGCAAGCGCCGCCGCGCAGCATACCGGATTGGCTCCGGTCGTGAATATATGCGCGGGACGATCCAGACTTTCCATAATTTCTTTGCGTCCGACCAAGGCCGAGAGCGGCAGTCCCGCCGCGAGCGATTTACCGTAAACGACAAGGTCGGGATCCAAGTGCCAGTGTTCCAGCGAGCACCATGTGCCGGTGCGTCCGAGTCCCTGCTGCGTGTCGTCAACGCAAAAGAGAATGCCGTGCTCTTTGCACAACTGCTGCAAAGCTTCAAAGTAACCGTCGACCGGCTGCAACAAGCCGCCGTCGCCTTGCAACGTTTCGATAACCACCGCCGCCACCTCTTCCGGCGGCACGTAGGTCGCCAACATTTCTTTCAACGGCGCAAGGTATTCTTCTACCGTATTCGGTTCCGCGCTGCCGTACATGCCGCGATAGCTGTCCGGAAACGGAATATGGTAGAAGCCCGGCAACAACGGACCGATTTTGCGGCGCATGTTTTGACTGATCGCCGACATGGAAATCGAACCGTAGGTCGAGCCGTGGTACGCGTTCACAAAGGAGATAATGTACGGACGACCCGTGTACCCGCGGGCGAACTTGATCAGAGCATCGTTGGCGTCCGAACCGGTCAAGCCGAAGATAACGCGTTTTTCAAAATCTCCCGGCGTGATCTCGCACATTTTTTTCGCGAGATGCACCAAAGGCTCATGGTACATGTAGGCCGGAGTATAATGAATCATTTTCTTGACCTGAGCGATAATGGCATTCACGATCGGCTCCGGTGTGTGCCCCACATTCAAGGCACTGGCGCTCGTCAACAAGTCGAGGTATTCGTTACCGTCGACATCGGTCAGCGTCGAACCGTGCGCATGATCAATGACCAGCGGATAATACGGAATCCGACCGGCCGGCGCAAAATAATGACTTTCTTCTTGAATTAATTCCTGGGAGCGTTTCATGAATATCATCCTTTCTCTATTAAAAACCGTTTTGGCGTTACTTCGAGGATAAAAAATCCCCCGCAGGAAAATATCCTGCAGGGGCGCGGCGGCGCGGTACCACCCTGGTTTATCTCTCGGTCCGTTAACGCCGGCGACGGCAATCGCTACTCGGTTCACGTTGCGACTCGCGGGTGATGTAATCTTTTCCGACTGACTTGCAAACTCGCAGCGCCGTTTGCTCTCTGAAAAGTTCTTTGTCGAAAAATTTGATCCCGGTCATTGCCTTTTGATTGGCGGTACTTAAAAACCCCCGCAGGAAAATATCCTGCAGGGGCGCAGTGGCGCGGTACCACCCTGGTTTATCTCTCGGTCCGTTAACGCCGGCGACGTTCGTCACTACTTCATTCATGACGAAAGCTCACGGGTGATGTATTCTTTTCCGACTGACTTGCAAACTCGCACCAAACGTCTGCTCTCTGAAAAGTTCTTTGTCGAAAAATTTGATCCCGGTCATTGCCTTTTGATTGGCGGTACTTAAAAACCCCCGCAGGAAATATCCCTGCAGGGGCGTAGTTACGCGGTACCACCCTG
>QWBY01002400.1_pt1 | contig 12578 bp, 10 predicted proteins | sample 1972471 | NCBI WGS metagenome assembly QWBY01 (sample SAMN09866722, study PRJNA288562) | Human gut metagenome isolate term6_stool, whole genome shotgun sequencing... | reverse complement strand
GCTGACTATCTTATTGGCCGGTTTTACGTTAGTGTTCGTAATCGTATGTATTACGTTGATTCCGATGGCGGACTATACCAATATCGACCATCCGGGTACGTATATCTCTATTGCGGCTATTCTCTCATTGTTTGTCTGCCTGATACCGACAACTATCGGCGGCTTGCTTTCGGCAATCGGTATTGCCGGTATGGATCGCGCCCTGCGTGCCAATGTAATCACAAAATCGGGCAAAGCCGTTGAAACTGCCGGTGACATTGATACGTTGCTGTTGGACAAGACCGGTACAATTACTATCGGTAATCGTAAGGCTACCAAGTTTCATCCGGCTCCGGGCATTGATGAAAAGGTGTTTGTAGAGGCTTGCCTATTGTCCTCGCTTTCCGATGAAACCCCGGAAGGAAAGTCCGTCATCGAGTTGGGGCGTGAGAACGGACATCGTATGCGCGACCTCAATACTGCGGGAGCCCACATGATTAAGTTTACGGCCGAAACCAAATGTTCCGGTGTCGACCTGCAAGACGGTACTCAAATCCGCAAAGGTGCGTTCGATGCGATTCGTCGGATTGTGGAAAGTGCGGGGAATAAATTCCCGAAAGAAGTGGAAGAAGCGATTGCCGTCATTTCGGGCAATGGCGGTACCCCGCTGGTAGTGTGTGTCAATAAGGCGGTATTGGGAGTCATAGAATTGCAGGACATTATCAAGCCGGGCATCCAGGAACGCTTTGAACGTCTTCGTAAAATGGGGGTGAAGACGGTCATGGTGACCGGTGACAACCCGTTGACCGCCAAATATATTGCCGAAAAAGCCGGTGTGGATGATTTCATTGCCGAAGCAAAGCCGGAGGATAAAATGGAGTATATCAAGAAAGAGCAGCAGGCCGGCAAACTGGTTGCCATGATGGGAGACGGAACCAATGATGCCCCCGCACTGGCGCAGGCAAATGTGGGGGTTGCCATGAATAGCGGTACGCAGGCTGCAAAGGAAGCCGGCAATATGGTAGACCTTGACAATGACCCGACCAAGCTGATTGAAATTGTAGAGATAGGCAAGCAGCTGCTGATGACGCGCGGCACGCTTACGACTTTCTCCATTGCGAATGATGTGGCCAAATACTTTGCTATTATTCCCGCACTGTTTATGGTCGCTATCCCTCAATTGGCCCCATTGAATATCATGGGGTTGCATAGACCTGAAACGGCCATTCTTTCGGCTATCATCTTTAATGCTGTCATCATTCCCATACTGATACCGTTGGCATTGAGAGGCGTCCGGTACAAACCGATCGGCGCAAGCGCGTTACTGCGCCGCAACTTGCTGATTTATGGTTTGGGTGGTGTCATAGCGCCGTTCATAGGTATTAAGTTAATAGATATGTTTGTCAGTTTGTTTTTTTAATTTAAAATAAAAAGAAAATGAAAACTCTTTGGAAATCAGTTAGAATAACCGTTGCTTTCTGCATATTCTTTTCCGTGTTCTATATCCTTGTATTGTGGATATTCGCACAATTTGCAGGGCCGAATAAAGGAAATGCCGAGGTATTGACCCTGAACGGCAAGGCAGTGGGCGCTGCCAACGTGGGGCAGATGTTTACGGAAGACATTTATTTTTGGGGACGGCCTTCCTGTGCCGGCGACGGTTATGATGCAAGCAGCTCGGCAGGTAGCAATAAAGGCCCTGCAAACGAAGAATACCTTGCGGAAGTGGAAGCGCGTATAGATACATTCTTGCTGCATCATCCTTATTTGCAGCGTAAAGAAGTTCCTGCCGAAATGGTAACGGCCAGCGCTTCGGGACTTGACCCCGATATTACGCCTGTCAGTGCTTATGTACAGGTAAAGCGTGTGGCTGAGGCAAGGGGAATGGCTGAGGCTACTGTCCGGGGCATCGTTGACAAGGCTGTTGAAAAACCGTTGCTGGGATTGTTCGGTACGGCGAAAGTGAATGTGCTGAAACTGAATATTGCATTGGAAAAAGCAAATGGAAAATAAGAAAATAATGAAAGATATGAATCGGGTAAAAGTAACGGTAATAGGCGTTATTGCCGCTTTGGCAGTAAATTTTATGGGAGTGGATAAGGTGCAGGCGCAGGAATTTAAGATACAGGGTGATTTGGTCAGTTCTTATGTATGGCGCGGCTTTTATCAAACCGGAGTTAGTTTCCAGCCGACTTTAGGCTTTGGGATAGGCGGCTTTTCATTGACGGCATGGGGCTCTACCGATTTCGACGGAACAAGTTCTTCGGACGGTGAGGCTGCCAAAGAAATAGATTTGACGGCAGCTTATACGTTCGGTGATTCCGGTTTGACCTTGTCCGTTGCCAGTCTTTGGTGGGCAGGTCAGGGAAGCAATAAGTATTTTAACTTCAAAAGCCATGAAACGGCCCACCATTTTGAAGCGGGGCTTGCCTATACACTTCCGTTGGAGAAGTTTCCGCTGTCAATAGCCTGGTACACGATGTTTGCCGGCGCGGATAAGAATGAGAAGGGAGAGCAGAATTATTCTTCTTATGTAGAATTGAACTATCCGTTCAGCATTAAATCCGTCGATTTGAATGCCACTTGCGGTTTTCTGCCTTACGAAGCCGGCGTAGGTGTTTACGGAGTACCGAACAGCGGATTCGCTGTAACCAATCTGGCACTGAAAGCCACGAAGGATATAAAGGTGACGGACAAATTCGCGATACCGATATTTGCGCAGGCTATTTGGAATCCCCGTATGGAAGATGCGCATCTGGTGTTTGGTATAACTCTGAAGCCATGAGCAGGGAGGAGAGTGTACAACATTTCCTCGACTTGATTAAGAAATCACGTCGTGGTAAGTTTAAGGTCTACATCGGCATGATTGCCGGTGTAGGCAAAACTTATCGTATGCTTCAGGAAGCCCATGACTTGCTGGACAATGGGGTAGACGTGAATATAGGCTATGTGGAAACGCATGGACGTGCCGGTACGGAGGCGGTGTTGGCGGGACTGCCCGTAATTCCCCGGCGTAAGATATTCTATAAGGGTAAGGAACTCGAGGAAATGGACCTTGACGCTATCATCCGTATCCATCCGGAAATCGTTATTGTGGACGAGCTGGCGCATACCAATGTAGAAGGCAGTAGGAATGAGAAGCGTTGGCAGGATGTAATGGACTTGCTGGATGAGGGTATCAATGTCATATCCGCTGTCAACATACAGCATATCGAGAGCATTAATGAAGAAGTGCAAGGCATTTCCGGTATCGAGGTAAAGGAACGCATTCCCGACAGTGTGCTGGAAGAAGCGGATGAAGTGGTGAATATCGACCTGACGGCGGAAGAGCTGATAACCCGCCTGAAAGCCGGTAAAATATACAAGCCGGATAAAGTGGCCCTTGCTTTGAATAATTTCTTCAAGACGGAAAATATTCTGCAACTGCGCGAACTGGCTCTGAAGGAGGTGGCATTAAGAGTGGAGAAGAAAGTGGAGAATGAAGTGGTGGTTTCCTGTGTGGGCGTGCGGCATGAGAAGTTCATGGCGTGTATCAGCAGTCATGAGAAAACGCCACGCCGCATTATCCGCAAGGCGGCACGATTGGCAACCCGTTATAATACGTCGTTCGTTGCCCTTTATGTACAGACTCCCCGGGAGAGTGCCGACCGCATTGCCCTTGCGAACCAGCGGCATCTGCTGAATCATTTCAAGCTGGTGACCGAATTGGGTGGAGAGGTCATGCAGGTGCAATCCAAAGACGTGTTGGACAGCATCGTTACGGCTTGTAAAGAGAAGCAGATAACGACCGTTTGTATGGGCAGTCCTTCGTTCGCTTTGCCGCAATCCTTGTTTATGGTTCTGAAATATAGAAAATTTGTGAACGAACTGGCGCAAGCAAACATAGATTTGATTATACTTGCATAAAATTTAATATCTTGACCGTTATGAATATTCGTACAAAACTGATACTCAGCGTAGGTGTTCTGGCAGGTATGATAATCCTGCTGGTAGCCCTTTCTGTTGTAAATCTCCAGATACTGACGGCTACGGAGCCGGATAGCCCTGCCGCCATGCCCGGCTTGCAACGGGCCTTGCTTTGGATTTCCATTACGGGCGGTATTTGCATTCTTGCCAGTATCGTGTTGTTGGTATGGTTGCCCCGCTCCATTAATAAACCTATCAGGGAACTGACGCAGGGCATCCTCGAAATAGCCAACCATAATTATGAAAAGCGCCTTGACATGAGCGAACACGAAGAGTTCCGCGAGGTGGCCGATAGTTTTAACAGCATGGCGGAACGCCTTACGGAATATCGTACCAGTACGTTGAATGATATTTTATCCGCCAAAAAGTTTCTGGAAGCCATCGTAAACAGTATTCATGAACCTATTATCGGCTTAAACCGCGAACACGAAATTCTTTTCGTCAATAAAGAAGCGCTGACGGTACTGAATCTGAAGCGTGAGGATGTCATACGCCGTTCGGCAGAGGAACTGTCGCTGAAAAACGATCTGCTCCGGAGGCTGATAAGGGAGTTGGTTAATCCGGGCGAGAAGAAAGAGCCTTTGAAAATTTACGCGGATAATAAGGAAAGCTATTTTCAGGCATCTTATATTACTATTATGAATACGGATGCCGATACGGACGAGTCTCATAATCTGGGCGATGTTATCCTGTTGAAGAATATCACCGAATTTAAAGAACTGGATACGGCAAAAACAACTTTTATTTCTACGATTTCGCATGAATTGAAGACCCCTATCTCCGCCATTCTTATGAGTCTGCAGCTTTTAGAGGACAACCGTGTGGGCGCTTTGAACGAGGAACAGGAACAACTTTCGAAAAGTATAAGGGAAAATGCCGACCGCTTGCTGGGGATTACAGGCGAGCTTCTTAATATGGCGCAGGTGGAAGCCGGCAAGTTGCAGATGATACCGAAGATAACGAAACCTATCGAACTGATAGAATATGCCATCAAGGCAAATCAGGTGCAGGCCGATAAGTTCAATATACAGATTGAGGTGGAATATCCGGAAGAGAAGATGCCGAAACTGTTTGTGGATAGCGAGAAGATAGCATGGGTGCTCACTAACTTGTTGAGTAACGCCATTCGTTATTCCAAGGAAAACGGGCATGTCATTATCGGCGCAAGGCAGGAAGATAATAGTGTGGAACTTTATGTACAGGATTTCGGTAAAGGTATTGATCCGCGCTATCACCAGAGCATCTTCGACCGTTACTTCCGTGTACCCGGTACGAAAGTGCAGGGAAGCGGATTGGGACTATCCATATCCAAAGATTTTGTAGAAGCTCATGGCGGCACGCTGACCGTTCAGAGTGAATTGGGAAAAGGCAGCCGTTTCGTTATTCGACTGAAAGCGTAATAGCGATATGATGTTTCCCTACATTCTGCGGTATTGCTGTGGCGACATTCCAATCTGTTTCTTGAAGAAAGTGCCGAAATAGGATGCGTTCGGGAAGTTGAAGAAATCGGAGATTTCCTGTACGTTCTTTTGTGTATTCTTGAGTAGTGAAATGCTTTTGCGGATAATGGACTTGAATACCAGCTCCTGTACCGTGTATCCGCAAATGGATTTGGAGAGGGCGGAGAGGTATTTGGGCGACAGGCATAGCTTGTCCGCGTAGAAGTCCACCCCCCGCTCTTTCGTATAATATTGTTCTATTAATTGCACCAGACGGATAAATATATCGTGCTTGTGGCTTACGGAAGTCTTTTCGGCAATGAGTTTGCGTGTATAAACCGAGCAAAGCCTGTGGGTTAGTGCCAACAGAAGCAACTTCTGTTCATACCGGTTAAAAGGATTCTCTTCTATTTTCAGCGTACTGTCCAATAGTGACAGGTATTTTAAAACCTCTTCTTCTTCTCCGGTATTCCATACGTAGCACGGTTCGGTGGCCAAATGCGAGTATAGGTGCATGGATACTACCGAGTTTCCCATAAAGTCCCGTATGGGGTCGGTCTGATAGATGAAGATATATACCTCTACGTTGTCGGATGCCTGTAGTACCTGAAACAAGGAATCCTTCGGCAGAAAGAGCGTATCACCGGCTTTGGCGGAAAATGTTTTCTGGTTAAGGATGAAGGTGAAATTTCCTTGACGGCAAATTATAAGTCCCACTCCGTCTATCATAAACGGACTTTTCAAGGCAGACGGGAAGGCGCAAAGCACGCCTTCCGAACTGCAAATTTGCCGTTTGTCCAATAACGCACTGTCAAGGCGCGATAAACGTTCTTGTCGGGTATCCATGAGAGTAGGGTTTACGGTTCTTGTTTGAAAACAGTGCTAAGTTAATAATTTCCGTTTAGGATAGGGCAGTACCACAACAAATATCATGCAAAAAAGGCAAGCATACAATGTCCAACCCGCCATCTCCTTGACTGCCGATAAGGTGGCTTGCACCTGAATGCGCCCTTTGGTGGATGTGGCTGCCATGTTAACGGCTTCCTGCTTGCTTTTCCCCTGATATTGCATTCCTTGTACGGTTTGCATAAATGAGGCGGATGCCTCGGGGTGCATCATATCCACATTCTGTGCATAACGGGTAATGTAGTGTTGCTGCCGTTCCTGCAATACATTGCTGTATAATGCGGTTCCTATGCTGGGAGCAAGTACCATACGTACAGTAAGCATTGTGCAAATCCACGATGAGAGGTATTTATAAGGCATACGCTGGGTTGCAAAAGTCGGTATCAGCGAGTATAGGAACATCATGCCTGTAGAACGGATAATAACTGGATATTTCATTCGTTCGTACAAGCCTGCGCCCTGTACCTCAAAGTACATGAACATGGCGGATAATCCCAAAAACAGGAAACCTGCGGCAAAAAGATATTTAAAGTGCACTCCTTTCACGCTGAGCCAGATCGTTGCAATGCCACCGATAAAATAACCTAACATAGACCAGTTGCCCAATGTCGCGTTTTGATAGTTGTCCAGCTTCATGCCTATTCCCGTAAATACATTGACGAACATTGAACTGGAGTTCAGTACCATTAACAGAAAGTAGAACAGGAATCCGAAGCGGATAGTTCGCAACTTGAGTACGTCGAACTGATAGTAGGGATTGCGCTGGGTTACTTCTATGTAGACAAACAGAATACCTGCAACCACAGCACCGACCGTTGCCCATTGGATTGTAGGGTCGTCATACCAGTCGAGCACCTTGCCGTAAGTCAGCACATAAGTGATGCACGTCAGTGTGATACAGAAGATGGAAGCGTTGCCAAATTGTTTGAGGTTGATAGGAAAACGGCGGGTGGCATACTTATGATAAGGCATCGTGACGAAGGTAATGAGGATACAGAGCAACAGCAACCCCATCATGAAGTAATAAACATATTGCCACTCGTATTCGTAAGTAAGCCATGCTGTAAGCGATGTGCCCAACTGCCCCAATACCATAAAAAACAGGTAAATGGCGGGTTGTGCAGCGCTTCGTTCAATATCCAGTTTGTCCCAGCCTTCACCGGTGGTGGGTTCATTGCCGGGGGTGATCTTTTCGGTTGCTTCTACGTTACCGGCATACTTGATGAGAGTAAACAGATTGACCATCATCAGCACCATACGCAGGAATCCCATAAACAGACTGCATAGCGCCAACAGGAATATGCTGTCTGTCTTGGCGCAGATGTAGCTGAAGATATACATCAGCGAAAATCCGACGATACACATCATTTTCTCCCTGCGGATACATACCAGCCGGTACAGGAAAGGGCAGAATGCCGCCATGCCTATGGATGTGGCGAAGTTGGCAAACTGGATATGTTCGGATATGATGCCCAGACCGCTCATCATCTCCGTGCCGCTGGCAGAGTAAGTTCCGCCTACTGTAAGAATGGGCAGGAAGAACATGAACAGGATGATAATGCCTATCGGTTTAGGCACCCAGTTATAGAAAGGATAGTTTTTGGGATATGCGGGCATTTCCTTAACAATTAATGATTGAAAATCAGAGTTCGGCTTTCACTATTACCATCATACCGGCAGCAAGTTTTTCGTTATCTTCTTTGGAAAGATTGGTGAAGTCGATGCGTACGGGTATGCGTTGTTGTATTTTGACGAAGTTTCCGGCTGAATTGTCGGTAGGAACCAATGAGTACTTGGAACCCGTAGCGCCGGATATGGCTGTGATTGTTCCCGTGAACTCTTTGTCGCTGATAGCATCTACAGTGATGGTAACCTCTTGTCCTATATGCAGGTTTTCCACTTGAGTTTCCTTATAGTTGGCGACAATCCATTTTTGAGTATCGGGCAGGATATAAGTAATGGTTTGTCCGGCTGTGATGAACTGGCCTTCTTCCAGTGCCCGGCGTCCCAATTTGCCATCGCAGGGAGCTACTACTACGGTGTAGGAAAGATTCAGACGTGCCATTTCCAAAGCAGCGGTTGCCCGTTGGATGGCGGCTTCTGTACTTTCACGGCGGTGTGATACTTCATTGACTCCCGACAAAGCGGCTTTTTGCTGGCGTTTTGTTGCTTCCAGCTTCTTGCGGGTGGCTTCGTATTCCGTTTCTATCTGTTCCAACTGTATGGGAGTGGCTGCATTTCTTTGCACCAGGTTCTGGTAGCGTTGGCGGTCTTTCTCCAGTTTGGCAAGACGGATTTCAATTTCAGAGATGGAAGCGTCGTACACGGAAGCGGTGGTCTGTGTGGTTTGCAGTGTGGCTCCGATTACGGTAGCGCCGGCCAGTGCGTCTTTCAGTGCGGCTTCGGCTTCCATTACGCGTATCTTATATTCGCGGTCGTCCAATACAAGGAGCGTATCGCCTTTATGTACCTCTTGATGTTCGGTAAAATAAATCTTCTTGATATAGCCTGATGCGCGTAGGTTGATAGGGGATATGTACTGCTCTATCTGTGCGTCATTACTGGTTTCTGTGCGATTGTAGCCGAGGAAGAGACAGGCAACTTCCACTATTCCCCAAACAACGATTGCCGCTCCCAACAAGCTGACTGCGATTTGCCAGCGACGTAGCTTACGAAGTTTTTTAGCTTTCTCCTGATGTGTGTTCGATGCGTTATTTTTTTCTATTGCTTCCATATTATGATGATTTGATTAACTTGTTATTTAATTAATGTATCTATTTGTCCTGTCAGCTTCAACAGCAGCAGGGTTGTTACCCGATAGTTGTAATGTGCGCTGATATAGTTGTTTTGCGCTTCGCTCATCTGCATTTCGTCTTGCAGGACTTCAGTCATGGAAGCGATACCTTCTCTGTACCGATCCATTGTGACCGTATATACATCTTCGGCAAGCAGGTAGTTATCTTTCTGCTTTTTGAAGTTACGTTGGTTGTTCATCAGGTCGTTGGTGGCGTTCAGATATTGGGTCTGCAGATTTTTGCGGGTATTTTCCTGTGCCAGCTTTATATTTTCGATGTCTATTGCAGCTTTTCGGTTTTTGTAACGCTTATCCAGTCCGTCGAATATAGGAACGCGTAAGGATACGCCCAGTCCGTAGGAACGGAACCAATGGTTGGACGGTCCGGAATGGAACCAACGGTAGGCCTTGTCCGTATAGGCGGAGAACATCCAGTTGGCGGTCAGGTTTAATGAAGGAATATAACCGTGACCAATCATCTTTTTCTGCTTTTCAGCCATGACCCTTTGCGATTGCAGCAGTTGGAGTTCGTACAGATTTTCGGATAGTCCGGTCAACTCAACAGGCGTAATGTTCTCGGAGTTTACCGGAACTAAGGTTATCTGTTCTTCGGCAGGATAATCCATGATATATTTCAGCAGGTTCAGTTGTTGTTCCTGCATGGCCAGTACATTGTCGTATTGTACTTTCAGATTTTCCAGATTGATATTGACCCGTTTTACATCCACTTCCATGGCCATACCATTGTCATGGAAAGCTACTGTGATGTTTTTTAATTCTTCCAACCGGGTGATATTGGCCTTTATCAGTGTGACTTGCTCGGCTGTGGTTTGCCCTAGATAATACATCTTGCATATTTCCAGGATAAGGTCTTCTCTTGCTTTCTCATAAGAAAGACGGCTTATCTCGTCCATAGTTTTGGCTATGGAAACAGTGGTGTACAGGGTTTGGTTGTAAAGTGGCATTTGTAACTGCAGGCCGGCATTGGCACTGTTCCGCAGGGTATAGGTAATGTTATACGGATTTCCGTAGGCCGAACCGTCGGTAACGGATACAGGCGGGTCTATGTTGTCATTGTAATTGGCAAACCCGTTGATTTGGGGCAATAGTCTTGCCCGGTTTTCGGAAACTCCATATTTGCTTTTCTGCATCTCCTTGCGTTTGCTTTCCAAGGACAGGTTGTTTTCGATACCTATTTCAAGGCAATCTTTCAGCGTCAAAGTCTTTTGGGCGTATCCTTCGACAGCCGACAAACAGAGAAAGGAAAAAATGAATAGTAGTTTTTTCATAATAATCACCAATAATTTGTGCAAAGTTAGTTGCTAATTTTGGGAAAATGTTATCCATATATAGACTGCTTGTGTTCATATTTTCCTTTTTATCCTTTTTGTTATGGATATAAATAGGTAAAAAACAACTGTTTTGAATTTCCGTACCTGCTTAATAAATGATAATAATCGTCTTTCTTGTGAAAAAAAACAGGAAGAAATGTATTAGAATGAACATTTACATTTCAGGTTTAAGTTATGGCATTAATAATGCTGACTTGACAAATTTATTTGCAGAGTTTGGAGAAGTTTCTTCAGCTAAAGTAATTCTCGATAGAGAAACCGGTAGATCCAGAGGATTCGCTTTTGTAGAGATGAACAATGATACAGAAGGACAGAAAGCTATTGACGAATTGAACGGCGTAGAATATGACAGCAAGGTTATTTCTGTAAGCGTTGCGCGTCCTCGCGAGGAAAGACCCTCGAATGGTAGCTCTCGTGGTGGTTATAATAACTCCAGAAGATATTAATATCAGACTAAAGGCGGGAAACTTGCTTTCCTGCCTTTCATAAATAACTCCGTCTTTTTTATTTAGCGGAAGCGTTCCGCTTCATTACCTGCACTTTTCATTCTGCAAAGACTTATCAGACTTTTTGTATGGGCCACTTGGGTGAAGCGTGCTCTCATTATACTTGTGCTAGTGTTTTAGCACATTCAAAAACAATATATATGACATTTAAAGATTTAAATATAACCGAACCTATTTTAAAAGCAATTGAAGAAAAAGGGTATGCCAATCCTACCCCTATACAAGTAAAAGCAATTCCTGCCGCCTTAACAGGAAAAGACATATTAGGCTGTGCGCAGACCGGAACTGGAAAGACCGCTGCATTTGCCATTCCCATTATTCAGCATTTGCAAGCCCTTAAAAAACGGGATAAGAGTATCAAAGCCTTGATACTGACACCTACCCGTGAATTGGCATTGCAGATTAGCGAATGCATAGACGACTATGCCAAATATACGCAAGTCCGTCATGGGGTTATCTTCGGAGGAGTAAACCAGCGTGCGCAGGTAAATATGCTCCATAAAGGAGTCGACATATTGGTCGCCACTCCAGGACGTCTGTTGGATTTGATGAATCAGGGATATATCCATTTGGATAATGTGCGACACTTCGTACTGGATGAGGCCGACCGTATGCTTGATATGGGATTTATCCATGACATCAAACGTTTGTTGCCGAAACTTCCTAAAGAAAAGCAGACCTTGTTCTTCTCGGCTACCATACCCGATACGATAATCGCTTTGACGAACTCACTGCTGAAACAACCGGTGAAGATTACTATAACCCCAAAATCATCTACGGTAGATACTATCGAACAGACTATTTATTTTGTGGAGAAGAAAGAGAAAAGTAAATTGTTGATTTCTATTTTGCATAAAACGGAGGGACAGTCGGTGCTTGTTTTCTCACGTACCAAGCATAATGCGGACAGAATTGTCCGCGTATTAAGCAAAGCAGGTATCGGTAGTCAGGCTATTCATGGAAATAAAAGTCAGAATGCAAGGCAATCTGCATTGGAAAACTTCAAAACGGGTAAGATACGCGTAATGATAGCTACCGATATTGCAGCCAGAGGCATTGATATCAATGAGTTGCCGTTGGTTATAAACTATGACCTTCCCGATGTGCCCGAGACGTATGTGCATCGTATCGGACGTACCGGTAGAGCTGGTAATTTAGGAACAGCATTGACTTTTTGCTCGCAGGAAGAGCGTAAGTTGGTTAACGATATTCAGAAGCTGACAGGTAAGAAACTCAGTAAGGTTGAGTTTGCTATCTGAGGTCGTTTCTAAGTTTGTTATTTTATTTATCCGACGAGTATACATCCATTAAACTATAAAATCTATGGCAAAATCCATGACAGTAGGAAAGCGTGAGAATGAAAAGAAAAGACTTGCTAAGCGGGAAGCAAAATTAAAAAGAAAAGAAGGTAGAAAATCTACAAAAAGCAGTTTTGATGATATGATTGCTTATGTGGACGAATATGGTATGATTACTTCAACTCCACCCGAAGAGAATATCAAAAAGCAAGAGATTAATGTAGAGGAGATAATGATTTCGGGTCAATGTAAAAACCTGAGGGGTAAATTTATAAATTGTTATCTTTGTCTCCAAATTCATAGCTTATGGAGTTAAACGGTTATCGCCTTCTTCTTCC
>QWBY01001837.1_pt1 | contig 12617 bp, 10 predicted proteins | sample 1972471 | NCBI WGS metagenome assembly QWBY01 (sample SAMN09866722, study PRJNA288562) | Human gut metagenome isolate term6_stool, whole genome shotgun sequencing... | reverse complement strand
CAGCAGCGCGGTGGAAACAGGGGGCAGGAAGGACAGAAGGAAGATGGAGGAAATAGCCCAGGTCCTGCGGTAAAAAATCGTTTTAAAAAAGGAGAAACAGAAATGTCAAGAGGAAGATTTGGAATCCATGGCGGCCAGTTCATACCGGAAACATTGATGAGCGCTGTCACGGAATTGGAAAAAGCATATGAGTATTATAAAAAGGATCCACAGTTTAAGGCTGAGTTAAAGTATCTGCTGGAGGAATACACAGGCACATGGTGTGGCTGGTGCCCGAAGGGATTTGTGGGACTGGAGAATATGGACGCGCTCCTGGGCGACGACTTCGTGGGCGTGAGCTACCACAACCGCGACCCGATGGAGTTTGCCGGAGGCGACGAGGGACCGGAGTTCCCCAATGGCACGGCCTCTTTCCCCAGCGCATACATAGACCGCGTACACCCCACCGATCCCTATAGCGGTGATGAGCCCAGCACCCACTTCCTGCTGAACGAGACCTATGCCAAGGCGTGCGACCAACTGGCGCCTGCCGACATCAACCTAGCAGCCAACTATGCGGAGGACAACGCCTCGGAGGTGGAATGCAAGGCCACAGTACGCTTCCCGCTGCCCGTGCAGGCCAACCCCTATCAGCTGGGCTTCATCCTCACCGCCGACGAACTGAGCGGCGAAGAGGACAGTTGGACGCAGAAAAACTACTATCCCAACAACACGGAATACACCGACACAGACATGGAACTGTTCACGCAGGGCGACGGCTACGTCTATGACCTCACCTACAACATGGTGGCCATAGGATTCAGCGGACCCAGTTTCATCGAAGGCAGCCTGCCGGAACAGATCGAGGCCGACAAGGACTATGAATACACCTTCCGCTTCGACCTGTCGAAGGACTCGCAGACGTGCAAGGCGAAGAGCATCCTCGCAGGCCAGCAAAACTACAAGTTGCGCGCCGTGGCCCTGCTTATCGACAGCACGACGGGAGAGGTCGTCAACGCCCGTAAGGCAAAGGTAGGTGGCGAGACGGATGGCGTTTCGGCCCTCACAGTCAACAAGGACGCTACTCCCGTGGCCTACTACACGCCTGACGGACGACAACTGCAGTCGCCCACCAAAGGCATCAACATCGTACGCCTCGCCGACGGACGCACCGTGAAGATGATAGTCCGGAAATAGGTCCGGCAGGTGCACGCAAGCGAAGCACGACAGAAAACACCTTCGGGATGGACGAAGTTTAGCGTCCATCCCGAAGGCATCCCGAGACCATCCCGAAGGTCCTCCAAGCCCTTTTCGTGCGAACTGCCCAAGAGTTCAGAAAGGAAAACTTGCAAAAAGCATAGAGTAGGGAGGGGTGAAAAGTTAAAAATCAAGGGCTTCATGCGAGTTAAGAAACAAAAAACTTGCAAGAGAGGTAAAATTTCCGTAACTTTGCGGCCTACAAGTATTGAAAGAACATCGGTCCGCCCATCCAGCGCGTTTTTATGGAAAAAGAGCCTGATGGAATTGGCCACAAAGTTAAAAAAATACATGATGCGCAAGAAAACGCTCCTTTCCAGCCTATTCGCCACCCTGTTAGCCGTATTGATGCTGACAGGCTGTTCCGAAACACAAAACATCTCCTACTTCCAGGACTACGGTCCGGGATTTTCCGAGACCGTTTCTCAGTCTAAGCCCATCACTTTCCAGCCTGGCGACAAACTCTCCATCATCGTGACAAGCCGCAACCCGCAGCTTTCCTCACTCTTCACGCTCTCGCAAGGCGTAATGCTCTCCAGCGGAACAACTTCCAACTCGCGTACGGCGAGCAGCAACCAATACACCGTGCTCTACACCATCGACAGCAAGGGCGACATCGACTTCCCCGTGCTGGGCAAGATCCATGTGGGTGGCCTGTCGCGCGAACAAGTCGCCTCGACCATCAAAGAGCAGTTGTTCAAGGAAGACCTGGTCAAGGACGCCGTCGTGTCGGTGGAGTTTGGTGGCATTCACTTCTCCGTGCTGGGCGAAGTGAACAAGCCGGGACAGTATAACTTCGAAAACGACCGCGAGACCATCCTCGACGCCATCAGCCGCGCGGGCGACCTGACCATCTACGGCCAGCGCGACCACGTGACGGTGATTCGTACCGAGGGCGGCGAGCGCAAGGTCTATAATATCAACATGCTCTCGGGTCAGGACATCACAAGCTCGCCAGCCTACTACCTGAAGCAGGGCGACATCATCTACGTGGACCCCAACCCGACGCGCGCTCGCCAGAGCACAGTCAACGGCAACACCTTCCGCTCGTCTGCCTTCTGGGTCTCCATGGCCTCCCTGGCTATGAGTGTGACGATGCTTATCAAGAATTGGTAAACTTACTCTCAAAAAGGAAATGGCAACAAACAATAGCTTAGAAAGCGAAAAGAACTACTCAGCAACAGCCGAGAACAACGAGCTCGAGAATGGCGGATTCAACCTGCGCATGCTCCTGGACATCGTGCTTGGCAACTGGTTTTGGATACTCCTGTCCGTCATACTCTTTGGCGCAGCAGGATGGTACTATCTGAAGATCACGCCCAACACCTACCAACGCACGGCGCTCGTCGTCATCAAGGAGGACAGCCCGCAGCGTGGCAAGGACCTCAACGCGATGTTCGCCAACTTGGGTCAGAACCCCGACCAGAGCAACGTCAACAACGAGATGGCTGCCATCCAGGCTCCCTCCAACGTGCTGGAGACCGTGAAGCGCCTGAACCTCGACATGAACTATACGATGGAGGGCCGCTGGCACAAGAACATCCTCTACGGACGCTCGCTCCCGGCCAACGTCCGCATGATGGGACTGGGCGACCATGAGTCGGCAGCCATGCAGATGGAGCTGCAGCCCAACGGCGTGGTGAAACTGTCCAACTTTATGCGCAACGGCAAGCCGGTCGGCAGTCCAGAGGTGACCGTGACGGGCCGCACAAGCACCATCATCGGTACGCCGGTGGGCAATGTGCTGGTCACACCGACACAGTACTACGGCTCATTTGTCACCCATACGAAAGATCCAATCCTCGTAACACGCACAGACCTCTACACCAAGACGGAGGGCGTGCAAAGAAACTTGTCGGTGGAACTGACGGACAAGATGTCCACCCTGGTCCGCATTTCCTATAAGGACAAAGAGCCCTACCGCGCCGACGACATCATCAACACCCTCATTACGGTCTATAAGGAGAGCTGGGTGAGAGACAAGAACATATTGACGATCGCCACGACGAAGTTTATCAACGAGCGCCTGGCTATCATCGAGCGCGAGCTGAGCGGTATCGATAGCGACATCTCCAGCTATAAGAGCAGCAACCTGCTGCCGTCCGTACAGGCTGCCTCGCAGATGTCCATGCAGCAGTCGCAGGAGAGCCAAAAGCAAGTGCTGGCCCTCAACACGCAGCGCTCCATGGCACAATACGTAAAGGGCATGCTGACGCGCGGTGCCAAGTCGCGCAAGCTCCTGCCTACCAATGCCGGACTGGAATCGACGGGCATTGAGCAGCAGATCGCAGAATACAACACGCTTCTGCTCCAGCGCAACTCGCTCATCGCCAACTCCTCGGAGCGCAACCCCATCGTGAGCGACTACGACGAGCAGCTGGCCCAGATCCGCAAGGTCATCCTGGAGGGCATCGACAACCTCTGCAGCACCATCGACCTGCAGTTGAGCCACGCGCAGCAGAACGAGAACCAGGCCACGGCGAAGATTGCCTCCAGCCCGAAGCAGGAGAAGTACCTCACGAGCGTGGGCCGTCAGCAGCAGGTCAAGGAGCAACTCTACCTCTTCCTGCTCCAGAAGCGCGAGGAGAACGAGATGAATCAGGCTTTCACCGCCTACAACATCCGCATCATCACCGCCCCGTTTGGCAACGCCTATCCCATCTCGCCCAACCACCGCAACATCCTGCTCATCGCCCTGGCCCTGGGTCTGATGTTGCCTATCGGACTGTTCTACCTCCGCGAGAGCATGAACACCACCGTGCGCGGCCGCAAGGATATCGAGGGTCTTACCATACCGTTTATCGGAGAGATACCTTATACAGGCAAGCGCAAGTGGTGGCAGCGTCGCAACAAGCGTCGTGACAAGCTGCAGCTCGTCGTACAGGAGGGCAAGCGCAACGTGATGAACGAGGCCTTCCGCGTGCTCCGTACGAAGCTCGAGTTCCTCATTTCTGAGGACAGAAAGGACAACGTGATGATCATGACCTCCTTCAACTCGGGTAGTGGTAAGACCTATCTCTCGGCCAATATCGCCATGTCGCTGGCCATCAAGCAGAAGAAGGTGCTCATCATCGACTGCGATATCCGTAAGGCCATGGCTTCGGCCCTGATCGGATCGCCGCAGGTCGGTCTGACCCATTACCTCACGGGTAAGGAGACGGACCTTCACGAGCTCATCCATACCTACAAGGGCAATGAGAACCTAAGCATCCTGCCAGTCGGCATCGTGCCGCCGAACCCCACCGAGCTGCTGGGCAACGGCCGCTTGAAGGACTTGCTGGAAGAGGTTCGCAGCCAGTACGACTACGTCCTGCTCGACTGTCCGCCTATCGAGGTCGTCGCCGATACGGAGATCATCTCGAGCTACGTGGACAGAACGATCTTCATCGTGCGCGCCGGACTGCTCGACCGTTCCTTGCTCAAGGAGCTCCAGCGCCTTTACAACGCAGGCAAGTATCGCAACATGGCCCTCATCCTCAACGGCACGGAGACCCGCGTGGGCTACCACCGCTACGGATATGGTTACGGCTATGGTTATGGCTACGGCTATGGTTATGGCTACGGCGAAACCGACGACGACAAGAAGAAGCACAAGAGCAAGAAAAAATAGTAAGCTACGAGCAGAAGCAGGTAGCTAAATCTATAGACTACAGAGCGGGCGGGGAGAGCATCCTCGCCCGCTTTCTTGATAGATGCTACCATCTGAGAGCGCACACAAGGTTCTAAATTTCAGAAGCATCCTTAATTTAATAGAAAACATTTGGTGGGTTCATTTGTTTTGGCTACTTTTGCAGAGCAAATAAAAAATCAATAAATAATTAAAAACAAAAATCAAAATGGCTAACGAGAACGAGAAGAAGTTTCGTGTAGAGAGCGACCTCTTGGGTGAGCTCCAGGTACCCGCCGAGGCCTACTATGGTGTGCAGACTCAGCGCGCCATCAACAATTACAAGATTTCGGGCAAGCACATGTGCGACTATCCCGAGTATGTCAAGGCCATTGCATACGTGAAGCTCGCTGCTGCCGAGGCCAACCACGAGCTGGGTCAGCTTCCTGACGACGTGGCCGACGCTATGTGCCGCGCCTGCCGCGAGATCATCGACGGCAAGCTTCATGAGAACTTCGTCACCGACATGGTGCAGGGTGGTGCCGGCACGTCGGTCAACATGAACGCCAACGAGGTGATTGCCAACCGTGCCCTCGAGCTGATGGGCTACGAGAAGGGCGACTACCAGCACTGCTGGCCCAACGACCACTGCAACTGCGGTCAGTCCACCAACGACGTCTATCCCACCACCATCCGCCTCACCTTCATCGAGATGAACAAGCAGCTCGTAGCCGCTCTGGAGCGTCTCGTGGCCTCTTTCCGCAAGAAGGGCGAGGAGTTCAAGAACAACATCAAGATGGGCCGCACACAGCTGCAGGACGCCGTCCCCATGACGAGCGGACAGGAGTTTACGGCCTTCGCCAATACCCTTGAGGAGGAGATCGGCAACCTCAACCGCAATGTGGAGCTGATGCTCGAGATCAACATGGGCGCCACGGCCATCGGTACGGGTCTCAACGCCGTCCCGGGCTACGCTGAGCTCTGCACGAAGAAGCTGGCCGAGCTGACGGGCGAGAACTTCACCCTCGGCAAGGACCTCGTCGAGGCTACTCCCGACACGGGCGACTACGTGAGCTATAGCGGCGCGCTGAAGCGTCTGGCCGTGAAGTTGTCCAAGATCTGCAACGACCTCCGCCTCATGGCCTCTGGTCCCCGTTGCGGTCTCCACGAGATCAACCTCCCGCCGATGGCTCCGGGCTCCAGCATCATGCCGGGCAAGGTAAACCCTGTCATCCCCGAGGTGACCAACCAGACTTGCTTCAAGGTGATTGGCAACGACACCACCGTAATGATTGCCGCCGAGGCAGGACAGCTCCAGCTCAACGTCATGGAGCCGGTCATCACCCAGTGCATCATCGAGAGCCAGACCTGGCTGGGCCGCGCCATGGACACGCTGCGTGAGCGTTGCGTCGATGGTATCACGGTCAATGCCGAGCACAATGCCGAGACCGTGCGCAACAGCATCGGTATCGTCACCGCTCTCAACCCGTACATCGGCTACAAGAACAGCACGAAGATTGCCAAGGAGGCTCTGGAGACGGGCGCTTCTGTCTATGATCTCGTGCTCAGAGACAAGATTCTGACCAAGGAGAAGCTCGACGCCATCCTCGATCCGAAGCACATGCTCGACCCCATGGACGTGATCAAGTAAGGGTCGGCGCATCACAATACCATAGACTTTATCTCGCATAAAGTATAGTTAGACAAAATTTAAGGCCTTCTCTGCCGCGCTGGCAGGGAAGGCCTTTTCGTTCAAGCAATGTAGTTTTCGTTGCTTAGAAGGGCCGCTACGGGCCTCATACGGCGCGGAAGGCGTTGTAGCCTAGCCTGCGGAAGCAATAATAAGGCAAAGCAGGGCAAACTACAAACACCCAAGCCGCAGACAGCACCAGAGGTGAAAAGGCGTCAGCGACGCTTGGCCCGCAGAGGTCGCTCCTCGTGGCTCTCGACGTTCTTCTTTTTCTTGGCAAGCACCAGCAGGATGACTGCCGAGAGGATGAGCACAATGCCGACGAAGAGGCGCAGGGAGAAGGACTCGCCGAAGATGAGCACGCCGATGAAGACGGCCGTGACAGGCTCCACAGCACCCATGATGGCGGAGGGCGTACTGCCGACATTCTCGATGGCAATATTCATGAAGTAGAGGCTGAGCACCGTGGGCAGCAAGGCCAACTGAGCAGCACAGGCCCATTGCTTCGGAGTGGAGAGCACCTGGATCTGCTCGCCCATGATGACGGACAGGACGAGCAGGGAGATCAAGCCGAACAAGACCACCCAGAACGTAAACTGGATGGCGGAGAGCCCTGTGTGGGTCTGGTTGACGCCAATGATGTAGAAGGCGTAGAAGAGCGACGAAAGCAGGACCAGCGCCACGCCCACCGTGGAGAGCGTGGCATTGTCGCCACCACGATAGAGCAGTCCTATGCCCGTGACGGCCAGGAGGATGGAGAAGGTGGTGGACCAGGTGATGCGCTCATGGAAGAACGCCGTCATCAGCACGGCCGTGATGATGGGGTAGCTGAAGAGGATCGTACTGGCGATTCCTGCGTCCATGTACTTGAAACTGAGGTAGAGCGTGGCCGAGGACATGGCCATGAATGTGCCCAGGACGGCCATGCGGATAGCGGGTCCGAGGCGCAGGTGAAAACTCTCCCGCTTCGCCATCATCCATGCAAGGAACAGCAGCGAGGCAATGGCGTAGCGCCAGACGAGGACCGACGTAGGATTGATCTCGTCCTGATAGAGATACAGCGTGCCCAAGGGGTTTGTACCATAGAAAATCGCAGCGATAATACCCGCTGCGAAACCTTTGAACGTGTTGCTCATAATAAAGAAAAAAAGGATGATGAATCGGCGGGCGCATCAGGTGCTGCTACCCGCAGACTCGATTGTTTCAACTCTTGAATGCCTCAGCCTCTGCCATGGCGATGATGTCTTCGCGGTCAGGTTGGCGTGAGGGCTCCTCAGCGTCTGCGGAATGCAAGGGCATAGCCTGACGCTCGCCATCCTTTTGGTCTTGGCCGTCATGAGAATTTTGGATGGCCTCCTCGCTATCCTCAGCGCGCTTCTCCGTGCGCTTCCTGCGGCGGTCGGCAGGTGCAGGCTGCTCCCTAAAGACTTCCTCCTGGAAGGGCGAGACGTGCTTCCGGTCCTCCTTCGGCTTGTCGCCGACGATGAAACTCTCGGGCTCATCTACCGAAGGCACGAGGCCGACGGGCTCCTCCTCCATCTTCGTCCGGTTCTCCTTCGAGGCAAACACGCGGTCGAGAAACTTCGTGTCCTTGCGGAGCTTGCGGAGCGTGTCCTTCGACGCCTTCTGCTGGCTCTCCTTCTTAGAATAGCCGCGTGCGTCGCAACCCTCCACGTCCTCCAGCATCACGACGAAGTGGAAGACGGGGGCTCCCTCCTCGCTGGTCTCATTGCCCAGCAACTTGAAGTTGAGCTGCACCCGGTTCTTCTGACACCATTCGATGAGCTTCGACTTGAAGTTGACCTCCTTGTAGGCGAGTTTGTCGATATTGATCATCTCGCCCAGGATCTGGCGCTCCATGAAGCGCATGCAGGCGTCGTAGCCCTTGTCGAGGTAGATAGCACCGACGAGGGCCTCGAAGGCGTTGCCCGCCATGTTGCTGTTGTGGCCGGACTGGTGGCCGCTGGAGAGGATCAACTTGTTGATGCCCATCTCCTTGGCCAAGTGGTTGAGGGTCTCGCGCTGCACGAGCTTGGAGCGCGTGGTGGTGAGAAATCCCTCCCGCTTACCAGGGAAGTGACGAAACACAATATCGCCTACTACCGCATCGAGGACGGCGTCGCCGAGAAACTCCAGCCGCTCATTGTTCATGGGCTTTCCCTTCTCGTTGCGCCGCGCGATGCTGCTATGGAGCAGCGCGATCTTGTAGTATTCGATATGATGGGGCCAGATGCCGGTGATCCTATGGAGAGACAAGAAAAGCTCCTTGTCCTTGCGGAAAGGGAGCTTAATCCTGTCAATCAGATTATTCAGCATACTTCTTGAAGATAACGCAGGCGTTGTGTCCGCCGAAGCCGAACGTGTTGCTCAGGGCCGCACGAACGGTACGCTTCTGTGCCTGGTTGAAAGTATAGTTGAGCGCGTAGTCGATCTCCGGGTCCTTGTCCTCCTCGTCGTGGTTGATGGTCGGGGGAACGATGTCCTCGCTCACGGCCTTGACGCAAGCCAGGGCCTCTACGGCTCCAGCAGCTCCGAGCAAGTGGCCCGTCATAGACTTCGTGGAGGAGATATTGAGCTTGTAGGCGTGCTCGCCGAAGAGCTCCTTGATGGCCTTGGCCTCGGAGATGTCGCCCACATGGGTGGACGTGCCGTGTACGTTGATATAGTCGATATCCTCCGGCTGCATCTGGGCGTCGGCCAGGGCGGCCTCCATCACCAGTTTCGCACCCAGTCCCTCGGGATGGGAAGCCGTGAGGTGATAAGCGTCGGCACTCTCGCCCTCGCCCACCATCTCGGCGTAGATTCTGGCTCCGCGCGCCTTGGCGTGCTCCAGCTCCTCCAGGATGAGGCAGCCGGCACCCTCGCCCATCACGAATCCGTCGCGGCTGGCCGAGAAAGGACGGCTGGCGTGGGTCGGGTCATCATTGCGCGTCGAAAGGGCCTTCATGGCGTTGAAACCACCCACACCACACTCGCAGATGGCAGCCTCCGCACCACCGGCCACGATCACGTCGGCCTTGCCGAGGCGCAGCAGGTTGAAAGCGTCGGCCAGCGCATTGGTCGAAGAGGCACAGGCGCTGGTGGTGGTAAAGTTGGGTCCGTGGAAGCCGAAGTGGATGCTGATCTGTCCAGCGGCTATGTCGGCGATCATCTTCGGGATGAAGAACGGCGAGAAGCGGGGACCTTTCTCCTTGTTGAGAGCGTAGTAGGAAGCCTCCTCCTCAAACGTCTTGATACCGCCGATACCTACGCCATAGATCACGCCGACGCGGTTCTTATCGACCTGGTCGAGGTCGAGGCCGCTGTCCTTCACACCCTGCACGGCACTGGCCATGGCCAACTGTGCGTAGCGGTCCATCTTGCGGGCGTCCTTGCGGTCGATCCACTCGTTGGGATTCCAGTTTTTCACCTCACAGGCAAACTGGGTCTTGAAGTTAGTGGCGTCGAACAGCGTGATAGGAGCAGCGCCGCTCACACCCTTGACCATGTTCTCCCAAGTCTCCTCGGGAGTGTTTCCCAGCGGGGTGACAGCGCCGAGACCCGTTACGACAACTCTTTTCAGTTCCATGTATATAGTGTCTTATCGATTGATGAAAACGTATATTGGGCGCCGTGCGGGGCTTACAGTGTCGTAAGTAGCGAATTTGCCCTTAGCCGGGCTATCCACACCTGACACCTGACGCCTGACGCCCGACACCCAATATATGTGTCTGTCCTAATGTAAAAAACGATACCGTAGAGACAGAAAACGCTTACTTAGCGTTGTTCTCGATGTATGCGATGGCGTCGCCTACGGTAGAGATCTTCTCTGCCTGATCGTCAGGGATAGAGATACCAAACTCCTTCTCAAACTCCATGATGAGCTCGACAGTGTCGAGAGAGTCGGCACCCAAATCGTTGGTGAAGCTCTTCTCCGGAGTGACCTCCTCTGCATCTACACCCAACTTATCTACGATAATGTTCTTAACCTGTGCTGCAATTTCTGACATGATAATCTTGTTAAAATGTTGTTACTTTGTTTTCTCTTTCAAAATTTCGGGTGCAAAGGAACGGAAAAAATTTCGTTTACACAAATAAATCTTGAAGAAATCCACCCTTTTTTGCACATCAATACCCTATTTGTGCAAGAAAAAGCCCTCTTTTTATAGGTATCTTGCGCTAAATCAACCCAATATTACATTCTCATTACATCCGATATGCTGTAGTTTGACAGAGAAATAGAGTGTTCCATGACCCATTTCCAGATCTTTTACCTTCCCTTCTCCCACCATCGAGCGGTCTTCCGAGCTGCCCACAAACACAGACCGCATTGTGCGTCAACCATTTCGGCAAACAGAGCAGAGAAGGGACATAATAGAGTACGGTAGAATAAAGTAGAGTAGAGGCAATATAATATAATAAGGAGAAACGAAGGGTGCAGACCGCTGAGAGGACAGAAAAGGAGGGTCATCATAACATGTTAACGTTTAACGTTATAATGTAAGGTCACAGCCATTCCTCTCGCCAAATCAAAAACGTGACAATGTGACAACGTGACGTGTGACAACGAGAAAAAATGCACGTCAAAACAAAAACGTTAAACGTTATTATGTTATTATGTTATTACGATGCGGGGCAGGCACCTAACCGGAGACCGCGAACTAGAGAGCCTACAGACTGGGAATAGGAAAGCCCACAGGCAGCGAACTATAGGGACTACCGACTGCGACTTTGGGAATAAGTTAGGACCGAGGCAAGAGGTAAGCAACAATCAGGGTGATAGGTAAGTTACCCCGCGGAAGGTGCCCAGTTTTCCACCCTCCCGCGTCCGTTGAAATAGTGACCCGCCAAGGGGTTCTGAGGCCCTAAAATGGCACGCGAACACGTGGGGACCCAGAAAAGCAGGCAAACGAGGCAGAAAACAACGGAAAAGTTTGGCCAAGTGCGATTTTCTTCGTACCTTTGCACCGTTCAGAGGAATGAGGGGCTTGCGGAAGCTCCTCATTTTTATTTATATAAACGTTTATGATAGACAAGAACGTCGTAAAAAGATTAGTTGAGGAATGGCTTGCGGGGAAGGAATACTTCCTCGTAGATGTTCAGGTTGGCACCGACGATCGCATCGTCGTTGAAATAGACCACGCCGATGGCGTGTGGGTGGACGACTGCGCGGATCTGAGCCGCTACATCGAGGACCATCTGAGCCGTGACGAAGAGGACTACGAGCTGGAGGTGGGATCCACCGGACTGGGCCAGCCCTTCAAGGTACCCCAGCAGTATGTGAACAACATCGGCAACGAGGTGGAAGTCCTCACACAGGATGGCAAGAAAGTGAAGGGCACGCTCAAGGCCGTGGAAACCCCGCGTTTCACGGTCTCCGTGCCAGAGAAAGTAAAGGTAGAGGGCAAGAAGCGTCCCGTGATGATGGACGTGGACTACGACTACGACATGAATGAGGTAAAGTACACGAAATACATTATAAGTTTCAAATAAGCTATGGCAGCAAGAAAAAAAGAAGACATGCCGAACATGATCGAGACCTTCAAGGAGTTTAAGGACACCAAGAAGATCGACCGTGCCACCCTCGTTAGCGTGCTGGAGGAGAGCTTCCGCAGCGTGATAGCGAAGATATTCGGCTCCGACGAGAACTTCGACGTCATCGTCAACCCCGACAAGGGCGACTTTGAGATATACCGCAACCGCATCGTCGTGGCCGACGGCGAGGTGAAGGACGAGTACAAGGAGGTGTCGCTCACGGACGCTCAGAAGATCGAGCCCGACTACGAGGTGGGCGAGGAGGTCTCCGAGCGCATCGACTTCGCGAAGTTTGGCCGCCGCGCCATTCTCAACTTGCGCCAGACGCTGGCCGCCAAGGTGCTGGAGCTGGAGCACGACTCGCTCTACAACAAGTACAAGGACCGCGTGGGCCAGGTCATCTCCTCCGAGGTCTATCAGGTCTGGAAGCGCGAGGTGCTGCTCGTGGACGACGATAACAACGAGCTGCTGCTGCCGAAGACGGAGCAGATACAGAGCGACAACTACCACAAGGGCGACACCATCCGTGCCGTCATCCTGCGCGTGGACAACACCAACAACAATCCGAAG
>QWBY01003654.1_pt1 | contig 12644 bp, 9 predicted proteins | sample 1972471 | NCBI WGS metagenome assembly QWBY01 (sample SAMN09866722, study PRJNA288562) | Human gut metagenome isolate term6_stool, whole genome shotgun sequencing... | reverse complement strand
CTCTTCCGTTTTTCTTTCCAGATTCATCTATCAAAATTCCTTCTTCTTTGTTTTTTACAACTCTTAGAAGGTCTTTTTTGTCTTTAAGCTTGCCACATACCACACATTTTCTTTGTGGAATCTTCTTAGCTTTTTTCATTTTCTAATCCTCGTTAGATTCATCTTCATAGGCTTCTACAGTGGAATCAATGTTTGTAATCTCTTCTACTGTATCATCTCTTTCTTCTTCTATTATTTCTTCTACTTCAAAATCTATTATTAAATCTTCTTCAGTATCATCGTTTTCATCATCGAGGTCTAAAGCTTCATCTTCTTCTACAAGAGAAGTTTCATCACCACTTTCCACCTCTTCGTCTACTTCATTTAATCCAAGAATTTCATCTATTTCTTCTTGGCTTAAGCTTTCGTATTCTTCGCTACTTTTTATATCGATCTTCCAGCCAGTTAGTCTTGCTGCAAGTCTTGCGTTTTGACCTTCCTTACCTATGGCTAGGGATAGTTGGTCGCTTGCTACAACTACTAGACTCTTCTTGCTTTTTTCATTGACTAGAACTTCGATAATATCAGCTGGAGATAGGGCATTTGATATAAATACTTTGATGTCTTTATCAAAATTAATGATGTCGATTTTTTCTCCTTGTAGTTCTTCAACTATGGAATTTACCCTAATTCCCTTAAATCCAATACAAGCTCCGACTGCATCAATTCCTTCGTCATTTGAAAACACTGCCATCTTAGTCCTAGATCCAGCTTCTCTAGCTAGTGAATAGATTTCAATTATTCCATCAGTAATCTCAGGAACTTCAAGCTCGAAAAGCCTTGTAATAAGATCTTGACTTGCTCTTGATAATACAATTTGAGGTTCTTTGGAGGAATTTCTAACTTCCTTTATAAGAAACTTCATCTTGGCATTTGCTGGATATTCTTCTGTAGGAACTTGCTCTTTTACTGGAACAACACCTTCGATTTTATCTAAGTTTACATAGACATTGTACTTATCTTGTCTTTGTACAGTTCCTGTAATCATCTCATTTGCCCTTTCGATGTATTCTCCGTAAAGTGAGTCTCTTTGGGCATCTCTGATCTTTTGGATCACGATATTTCTTGCAGTTTGGGCTGCGACTCTGCCGAAGTTTTTGGGAGTAAGCTTAATCCTTGCAATATCACCTAAATGATAGCTTGAATTTTCCTCCAAGGCATCCTTTAGGGAAATTTCTGTGATAGTATCATCTACTTCATCTACAACTTCCTTTAGGGCAAAGACTTCAATTTGTCCAGTCTCTTCATCAATTATGACATCAACATTTTCTTCGTTGTCATAATTTTTTTGGTAACTTTTGATAAGGGCCTTCTGTAAGGCATCTAGGATGGTTGCCTTATCCAGATTTTTTTCCTTACAAAGCTCATCCAAAGCCAACATAAAATCATTGTTCATAATATCTCCTTAGAAAACAATCTCAATATAAATTTCTTTTACGTCTTCTTTCTTAACTTTCTTAGTATTTTCATCTTCTAGGACAAATTCATAAAAATCTTCACCAATATCTTTGATTTTACCTAGAAAAATCTCACCATTTTTTAACTTGATTTTTAATAGCTCATCCTTATTTCTTTCTATATCCCTATCAGTCTTGAGAGGACGGGATAGATCTTGACTTGAGACTTCGAGATAATATGAATCTTTTATGATATCAATCTCGTCGAGTTTCTCATCAAGAAAAGCACTAACCTTCTCACAATCTTCGATTGTAATCCCATCCTTATTGTAGATAAAGAACGTTAGGATTTTGTTGTTTTTTTGGCCTTTAAATTCGATATCTACTAATTCATAACCTAAATTTTCGATATCTGCTTCAAAGACTTCTTTCAATCTTTTTGTTAAATCCATACTACCTTCCTTCGTCTTAACAGATTAAAAGAGTGGAAACCATCCCCCACTCTTTTGCTATGATTATTATACTTTCATATAGTATAAATTCAATATTTCTATAAGACTAGGTTTTTATTATTTATATTCGCCCTAATTTAATAAATATTTTACATTAGAAAACGTTATTTCTCTTGTATTTATTCATATAAACGTTTATAATTAAGATAGATACATAAATAAAGGAGGAAAATATGTTATTATTTATTATCGGTCTTATAATATTGATCGGCGGCGGATTCATCTATTCTAAATATGTTGAAAAACAACTTGAGCCCGACGATCGTGAGACTCCAGCTGTTAGAAAAGCTGACGGAGTCGACTTTGTTGCTATGAGCGAGAAGAAAAACTGGCTTATTAACTTACTAAACATCGCAGGAACTGGCCCAATCTTAGGCCCTATCCAAGGAATCCTATTTGGACCTATTGCTTTTCTTGCCATCCCAATAGGATGTGTATTTGCAGGTGCAGTTCATGATTTTTGTACTGGTTTTATCTCAATGAGAAATGGCGGAAGTCAAGTTCCAAAGCTTGTTGGTAAATACATTGGTGAGGGATGTAGGAAATTCTACAACATTGTTATCGCAATCCTTCTTCTACTAACTGGTGTTGTGTTTGTTTATACACCTGGGGACTTGATTGCAAATGATATCATGGGCGCAGATCCAAACTCAAACGTCATCTGGGTAATCTATGCAGTAATCTTCGCATATTATATCCTATCAACAGTTCTCCCTATAGATAAGCTAATCGGAAGAATCTATCCAATATTTGGAGCCTTCCTCATTATCTCAGCAATTGGTGTTTTCATAGGTATATTAATAAAGGGAAATGCTGACCTAGCATTTAAGGGTCAAGGGCTTCTAGCTGAGCATCCACTTGGACAAAGATTCATACCATCATTCTTCATCACAGTTGCATGTGGTATACTATCAGGCTTCCACGGATCACAAGTTACCCTAGTTTCTAGAACTGTTAGAAGTGAAAAAGAAGCAAGGACAACCTTCTATTCAACAATGATAGCAGAAGGAATTATCGCTATGATTTGGGCTGCAGGTGCTATGGTAATTTTCTCTACAGGAACAGCTGCCCTAGACACACCAGGTACTCTTATGGTTGGTGAAATATCAAGATACTTCATGGGTAATGTCGGAGGACTTATTGCAGTAATCGGTGTTATCGCACTTCCTATCACATCTGGTGATACTGCCTTTAGATCTTTAAGATTAATCATAGCTGAAGAGTTAAATATAGATCAAAAAGTAGCTGGTAAGCGTGCAGGCCTTGCAGCTTGTCTATTCGTTCCAGCAGCAGCTATCCTTTACTTTGCTAAATCTAACCCTAAAGGATTCAACATTCTTTGGAGATACTTCGGATTTACAAACCAATTCGTGGCTATCTTTGCCCTAGCTGTAGCTACAAGCTATCTAATCTACAACAATAAGAACTACCTCATCACATTGATTCCAGGAATCTTCTATACTTTCATAGTATTTGCCTTTATCATAAACGTCAAAGGACTAGGATTTGGTCAAGACTTCAAGATTGCTTACCCAATAGCAGCAATCCTTGCTATAGCATATGCTGTCTTCGTTGTTAAGGTATCTAAGAAAAATAGAAGAAGAATTGAAGCAATTAAGCTAGACTAAATTTACTAAAAGGGTGGCAGTCGCCACTCTTTTTTATCAAAAACTTATTTTAGGAGCGTATATGAAATTCACCTTAGATAAAAAGGCTAAGGCCTTAATTAAGAAAAAGCAAATCAAAGAAATCTTTATCAATCCAGATTTGGACCAGAAGGCCTCTTGTTGTGGAATCGGATCTATCGATATTGTAATCCTTACTAAAGAAAAAGAAAATAATAGGTACAAGTTCCAAGACAATGAGGATCTTGATATCTACTACAACCCCAACCTAGCAATGTATATAGACGATGAGGAAGAGATAATCATATCAGCCTTTTTTAGGAAGCTTTATGTAAAAAACGAAATCAATCCAATAGAGAACTAAGATGAATTATAAAATAATTGAGAAATTTGTAAATGAAAATCCAATAGATGATAGACTCAAAGGAAGAATTGCAAGGCCAAAATTTACTTATATAGGAGAAGATGTCTTAAATAAGGCTATTTCAGCCTTTCTTTCAGGAAAAAATATCCTCCTTGTAGGAAGTAAGTCTACCGGGAAAAATGTCCTAGCAGAAAATCTCTCCCAAATCTTCAAAAGACCCATGTGGAATGTTTCCTTCCATGTAAATATCGACTCTCAAGTCCTTATAGGAAGCGACACCCTAGCTAATGGAAATGTAGTCTTTAGGGATGGTGATTTAATAGAAATCCACCCTGCTACGAGATTTATAGCTACCATGAACTACAATTATGAGGGAACTCGTGAGCTTAATGAGGCTCTTCTCTCACGATTCGTTATAATTGATATGCCTACAATTTCTTCTAAGGACTTAAATAAGCTCTTGACAGATAATTATTCAAAGCTAAAATTAGAAATCAAAGACCAGCTAGGAAAATTATTTTTCGATATCAAGACAAAAGCCAATGCCGGTGAGATATCCGATAATGCAATTGACTTAAGAGGGATTTTCGATAGCCTTGATCTTGTCAAAGCTGGATTAGGTCTTGATGAGGCTTTCGATATGTGTTTGGTAAATAAGGTCTTCGATTCTTATGAGAAAGCACTTATAAGAGATGTGATAAAGGCGCGTTTCAGGGAAAATTTATCTAAAGGAGATGTTTTCGAAGACAATGATTTCTAGTAAGGGAAAATCCAATCAAAACAGAGAATTCAATTGGATTTGGAATGGAGCTTTGTCTTATGGCTACAAGCCCGTCCTTACAGTGACTGATCTAAGTGGTAATCCAAGCTTTTATATGAACTTAATTATAGGTCTTGCAATAAAATACTTCGGCAGGGATGCAATAGAAGAGCTATTTGCCTTGTGGGAAGATAAGAAAAATTATGAAAAATACGACATCTTTGCCCTCTATCTTTTGGAAGGCTACTCTTATGATAAGGAAGTAAGCAAAAGGCCTATTCTTAAAGACCTAAGGGAAGCTTACGCCAAAGACTTCTTGGCCGATAAGAATGATCTTAGGAGAAAGAACTTAGCTCTTAGAGAAAACTTGTACTATAGCCTATGTATAAAAAAATACTCAGAAGTTTTAGCTAGAAATTTTAAGCTATCTGAAAGAGAAGAAAAAATATATGAGAATTTCCATTTAGCTCCTACCACCAATTCAGAGAATTTAATAGCTAATATTACATATTTGTTCGAGAAATATCTATCCTTTGATAGGGAAAGTAAGTATAAGCCGCATTTTCCTATAAATTTCTCCCTCTTCGACCTAAAAGGTTCTTACCAACTTGAAAGATCTAATAGAGCAGATATTTTCAAAAATTATGATAGTAAGGACCTAAATCCCCTAACTTATTTCTTACTTAAAAGGAAAAGTGCCAAGAGAGCATATATAGAGGAAACTTTTGGCAAGTCTTTATTTTCAGAAGAAAAAGAAGATTATATCAACCAAAGCTACGCGAAAGATAAACATAGAAAATCTAAGATATTCTTCACCAAGGGTATCGCTAAAGTAAATTCTGATAGAATAAATGAATTAAACTCAAAGGCTAGGGAAAATAATCTAAATTTTTACAAGAATAAAGAAAACTTTTATGAAAGAATCATCAAAAATCTCGCCAAATCGATTAACCTTTCCATTAAATCAACCGAGAATAGGGATTTTGAAATGAGTAAGACTGGTAACCTCAGCCCAAGCCTAGCATGGAAGAGTCAAATTCCTAACTACAATAAGATTTTTACTAAGAAATCTTTTGAAAAAAAGGGAGATTACAAGGTTGATATCCTCTTAGATGGGTCGGCTTCTCTTTTGTATGAGCAAGAAGTCGTAGCAACAGAAGCCTATATCCTGTCTAGGGCTCTATCTAAAAATAAAATCAGCCACAGGGTCATCTCCTACAGCACCCTTTCCGACTACACTGTCCTTACTATCTTAAAGGACTTCGATGAAGAAACTAATGATGCCAGGATATTTTCCTACAAGTGCCTAGGCTTTAATAGAGATGGCCTGGCCTTTAGAAGTTACTCTTCATTAATTCCCAAAAGAAAGGTCAAAGACCATCTCATACTAATCCTTACCGATGCGAACCCAAGCGACCTAAGGCCTTTAATCACAGAAGGTCTCAGTCCAAACAAGGCCTACAAGGAAGATACGGCCCTTAAGGATACTAAGGAAGAACTCGATAAGCTTAGGAGGAAAAATATCAAGACCTGTGCCCTAATCCACAAGGACAAGGCTTCTAATGCCTGCTATCTTTACTACAATAATTTCTATCAAATCAAAGATTTAAGTCATTTTGCAAGTCAAGCCACAAGGCTTATAAAAAAAGAATTGTTAAAGAAATAAAAATAGGGACTTAGCTCTTCATAGCCCCTATTTTACTTTGCTTTTTTTATTTTTTACTATAACTTTTATTTCTAAAACATCCCATCAAACATGGACATCTGGTTTTTCTCTTGGATGCCGTCGATTATGCCCAAGGATTTGAGGCTGTTGATGGCGTTTTTGTTTACTGAAGTTCTTGTTTTAAGATCTTCTAAGGAAATAAATTCTCCTTTTTCCCTTTCATTAACAATGTCTATAGCCATAGCCTCACTTACATCATCTACTGCAGAAAGTGGAGGAAGGATATAGCCTTTTCTATCGCTTAGGAGGAACTTCTTCGCATCTGACTTGTAGATATCGGCCTTTTCAAGCTTAATCTCTCTTGCTGCCATCTCCTCAGCTACCTCAAGGACAGTTCTTATCTGCTTATCTCTTTGAGATAGATCAAAACTTCCCTCAACTTCCTTTAAGGCTCTTTGAATACTTTCTAGACCCTTTATAATAGTAGAATACTTAAAGTCGTTAATCTTGGTATTGAAGTAGGTCGCATAGAAGGCTTCAGGGTAGTAGACCTTGTAGTAGGCGATCCTGTAACTCATGAGGCAATAGGCCACGGCGTGGGCCTTTGGGAAAAGATATTGGATCTTAAGACAAGATTCAATGTACCATTCCGGAACCCCATTTTCCCTCATATAGGCTAGGATTTCATCAGAAAGAGGCTTACCCTTTCTTACCTTTTCCATTATAGAGAAGGACTTTTTCTTATCTAGCCCTTGCTGAATTAGGGCGTTCATTATATCATCACGAGTAGATATAATCTCATCAAAGCTTGCCGTGCCATTTCTTACAAGATCTTGGGCATTGTTAAGCCACACATCTGTTCCGTGAGATAAGCCAGAAATTCTAGTCATCTCCGAAAACTTAGTTGGGAAGGTATCCTTAAGCATGGACCTTACGAAGTTTGTACCAAATTCTGGTATACCCAAGGTTCCGATTTCATTATTAGAAAAGTCATGCTTGATATCGAGACTTTCTGTAGAAGAAAATATCTTCATAACTTTAGGATCTCCCATAGTAATCTCTAGGGGATTGGTTCCAGTTAAGTCCTGTAAAGCCCTGATTATTGATGGAACATCGTGGCCAAGAAGGTCAAGCTTTAGGAGAGTCTCGTGCATCATATTGTAGGTGAAATGCGTTGTTTTGATATCTCCACTTCCATCATCAGCTGGATATTGAATAGGACATATATCAAATATTTCGATATCATCTGGTACTACAATTAGCCCACCCGGATGCTGGCCGGTTGTTCTTTTGACATCCTTAAGCCCTCTTTGAATCTTCCTTACCTGAGCATTGGTAAATTCTACATTGTAGTCTTCGCTATATTTTTTTATATAACCAAAGGCGGTGTTATCCTGGATAGCTCCTATGGTTCCAGCCCTAAAGACCTTGCCCTCACCGAAGAGGACCTCGGTGTATTTGTGAATCGTAGGTTGGTATTCTCCTGCGAAGTTTAAGTCTATATCTGGCTCCTTATCTCCCTCAAAGCCTAAGAAAACCTCGAATGGTATATTGTGACCATCCTTTTTCATCATAGTTCCACATTCAGGACAGGCCTTGTCAGGATAGTCGATTCCAGCCCCCAAAAGATCTTCCTCAAAAAACTCCGAGTGCTTGCAATTAGGACAGACATAGTGAGGAGAAAGTGGGTTTACCTCTGTAATATCTGCCATTGTAGCAGCAAAGGAAGAACCAACAGATCCACGTGATCCTACTAGATAACCGTCATCATTGGACTTTCCTACTAGCTTCTTGGCTATTATATAAAGAACCGCATAGCCGTTGGAAATAATTGAGTTAAGCTCACGATTTAGCCTATCTTCTACTATCTTTGGTAGGGGGTCGCCGTAGATTGAATGGGCTTTGGCAAAGCAAGTATCCCTAAGCTCCTTATCAGATCCTTCGATTTTAGGTGGGAAGGTCCCCTTAGGAATTGGCCTAATATCTTCTATCATATCGACAATTTTCTTTGGATTTCTGATTACAACATCCTCAGTATCGATTGGATTTAGATAGGAGAAGTCATCCATCATTTCCTTTGTAGTCCTTAGATAATAAATAGGCTCATCCTCGTGATATCTGAAGTATTGGCCCTTGTGGAGAATATTTCTCAGGATATAATCATCCTTTTCTAGATATCTTACAGCACCCGTTGCGACTGCAAGCTTATTATCCTCCTTGGCAAAGTCTAAGATTTGCTTGTTTATTTCTATAACTTGGTCGAAATCACGAATCTTGCCCTTATTTACCATATCATTGTAGATTTCTAAAGGAGCCATTTGATAGAAGTCAAAGAGGTCCCTAACCCTATTCATATCCTTTTTGTTTCTCTTATTTTGTAAATATGAAAACAAGATTCCTTCGTCAGAACCTGAACCTACAAGGAGGCCTTCCCTGTATTTTTCAAGAACTGAGATAGGTGTCTTGGCCTCGGAGTTAAAATAATTCATCCTCGATTCTGAAATAAGTTTATAGAGATTCTTAAGTCCAACCTTATCCTTTGCGTAAACTGTGGCAGAGAAATACTCGTGCTTTGACTTTGGCCGGTGGCTTTCTAGCTTGTTAATAGTAGAAAGATTTATCCCATCTTCTTCCATAATCATCTTAAACATCTTGATGAAAATCTGAGCAGTTGCCCTTGCATCATCGCTTGCCCTGTGGTGGTTGAAGGATGGTATCTCTAGCTTTCTTGCAATCTTATCTAGGGAGAACTTCTTCATATCTTTAAACAAGGCTCTTGCCATTGGAAGGGTATCGAGATAAATTGGATTAAAGTCTATCCCCATCCTGTGGCAGTTTTCTCTAACAAAGCCCACATCGAAGTCGGTGTTTTGTCCTACTAGGATTGAATCCTTACAGAAGTCCAAAAATCCTGGAAGGACCTCTTCGATTTTAGGGCAGTCTTCTACCATTTCGTTAGTTATACCAGTTATTTCAATGATTTTTTCTGGAATCACCATCTCTGGATTTACCAATTCGTTGTAGATTTCTGTAATCTTGCCGCCTTCTACCCTACAGGCACCGATTTCTGTAATCCTATCCTTGTAGCGAGAAAGGCCTGTTGTCTCAAGGTCGAATACGACAAAGCTTTCTTCTTCAATATTTTGGGTCTCGGAAACTTCCCTGTCGCTTAGATTGGTAAGGACTCTAAGATCATCTTCTACTAAAAGAAGCTCGGCTCCAGGAAGCATCCTAATTCCTTCCTTAGAAAGGGCCTCGTAAAGGTCAGGGAGGCCTTGGAGGGTTGCCGTATCAGTAATTCCTACAGCTCCCATCTTCCAATTCTTTAGGGTGCTTACTAGGTCCTTATTGTCTACAAATCCATCGAGGTTAGTCATCTTGGTGTGTACTTCTAGCTCAATTCTTTTATCTAGAGCAGTATCAGTCCTCTTTCCAAGGATTGCATCAACCATACCATTTACTGTGAAGACATCCTCGTGGGCAAAGTCGTCATAGTTTAGGACACCTTCGACCATAACTTCTGACCCTTCCCCTAAGGTCTCTAGCTTGTAGTTATTCTTGGCGTTTGCAAATAGCTTACAAGAAATCGCATCGGTCTTATCTTCAAGGTCGAATGTGTAAATAAAATATCCACCCTTAGTTTCGAATACATCAAGTCCATAGACCTTTCCTATAAGAGCAGAGGCCACTCCCTTTCTTTCGTAAAGATCTCTAATATCAATCACATCTTCCTTGATTTTCCTACCAAAGTTAATATTTTCTACGTGGACTTCTTCCTTCTTTTCTTCTTCCCTGTTTTGGATAGTAAAATCTATGGCGTCTTGGACCCTGGCTTCTCTTTCCTTGATGAGACGTTCGGTTTCGCTAAGGGGAGGCTCTTCTTTTACTTTTTCCTCGTTTTCAATACTGCTTGGACTTGCTTCTTCTAAAGCTTCTCCTTTATCATCCTCTGGGTCATTTTCTTCTTTAATCTCTTCTTCTTTTCTTCTAACATTTATTTCAAGGCTAACGAAGGAGAAATATTCATAGAGCTTTTCTCTTTCTTCCCTTGTGAAGTTATAGCTATCAGCTTCGATCTCAAGGCTTAGAATATTAGTTTTCGTAAAGTAGATTGCCTCTACTACAAAGAAACTTCCTTCCTTGACATCAATAAGATTATGAAGGTCTATTCTCATCTTCTTTGCTTTCTTTGAGAGTTTCTATCAAAGTATCCACTATCTCATCTTCTCTTACCTTCTTGATAGTCTTGCCATTTTTAAAGAGAAAGCCCATGCCATTTGCCGCAGAAATTCCATAATCTGCTTCCTTGCTTTCTCCTGGTCCATTTACAGGACAACCCATAATAGCAACCTTGGCAGATATATCTAGACCTTTACTCTTCTCTTCCACTTCCTTTACGATTTCAGGAAGATTAACTGTAGTTCTAGAGCAAGTTGGGCAAGATACTATATCTAGACCATCTCGTCTTAGGTTAAGGGCCTTAAGGATTGCCTTACCAGCCTTAACTTCTTCTAGGATATCTCCTGTGATTGAAACCCTAATAGTATCTCCTATCCCATCTTTAAGCAAAGAGCCTATGCCGATTGAGGATTTCACTAAAGCCTGGTACAAAGGACCTGCTTCTGTTACACCTAGGTGGAGTGGGTAGTCAACCTTAGCTGATAATTTCCTGTAGGCATCAATCATGGTATTTACATCACTTGACTTAACAGAAATCTTGATATCGGTAAAGTCCATCTCTTCTAGGATCTTCACTTCTTCTAGGGCACTTGCTACTAGGGAATCCGAGTTTACTCCACCGAATCTATCTACAATTTCTCTTGATATAGAACCTGAGTTTACTCCGATTCTTATAGGGATATTTTTCTCCTTACATTTATCTACAAGAAGCTTAACCTTATCACTTCCTCCGATATTTCCAGGGTTATATCTTAGACAATCACAACCGTATTCTACAGCAGCTAGGGCAAGCTTATAGTCAAACTGAATGTCTGCTACAAGAGGAATATTAGTCCTTTTCTTAATCTCAACGATTGCCTTGGCATCTTCTATGTAGTTAATTGCAGATCTTGCTATATCACAACCTGCTTCCTCCAAAGCGTTGATTTGTGCTACTACACTTTCGACATCACTTGTCTTTGCTGTTGTCATTGATTGGACAGAAATAGGAGAGTCGCCTCCTACTGCAACATCTCCTACATAAATCTTCTTAGTTTTCTTTCTCATTTTATCTCCTTTAAAATAGATTAATTATATCTTTTATTGAAATCACTAGTATTAGTCCCAGAAGAAGAACGAAACCTACTAGTGTGATTTTTTCTTCAAATTTCTTGTTGACACGCTTACCTGTAATCATCTCATAAAGAGCGCTTACTATCTTTGATCCATCTAGGGCTGGTATTGGAAGGAGGTTGAATACTCCGAGGTTTACACTGATGTAGCCTAAGAAATATAAAAGACTCATCAAACCATTTTGGGCTTGGTTACCAAGCTCCTTTACCACTCCTACGGGACCGGAAAGGGCTGAAAAGGCAATCTTTCCTGTAAAAAGTCTCCCCAAGACTACAAATATTAGGGCAATGTTTTTTCCTGTTTCGACAAAGCCAAGCTTAATAGCCTCACCTATACCAGTCTTTCTTAGCTTTGACTCGATTCCTAGATAGTAAGAACCATTTTCTTCCATAGGACTTATCTCATAAGTTTTACTCTCATTATTAGATAAGACTTCAAGGGGAATTTTTTCATCCTTATCCCTGTTTTTGTAATATTCGTTTAGGATAGGAGAAATATCTGTAAAGCTTGTCACTTCTTGACCCGCAAGACTTAATACTTCATCCCCTACTTCTACACCGGCATCCTTCGCTGGAGAATCTTTGCTAAAGCCTCCGATTGTCTTTGTAGCGACTCCTGTATTAAGAGCAACTACAAAAAATATAATAACTGCAAGCAGTAAATTCATCACAGGTCCTGCAAGAATTGTAAGAAACTTACTCTTGGCAGGTGCCCTATCGTAGGACCTAGGATCTGAACTTTCGTCATCCTCTCCTTCCATAGCACAATATCCGCCGATTGGTATGAGTCTTAAGGAATAAAGAGTCTCCTCACCCTGCTTTTTAAATATAGCAGGGCCCATACCAATGGCGAACTCATTTACCTTTATTCCAGATGCTTTCGCTAGAAGAAAATGTCCAAATTCATGAATAAGAATCAAGAATAAGAACATAACTATAGCTATAATTATTTTACTCATCAACTCTCCTTATAATCTTGAAAATAAATAT
>QWBY01001824.1_pt1 | contig 12666 bp, 12 predicted proteins | sample 1972471 | NCBI WGS metagenome assembly QWBY01 (sample SAMN09866722, study PRJNA288562) | Human gut metagenome isolate term6_stool, whole genome shotgun sequencing... | reverse complement strand
AAATCCATCTTTTTGTAAATTTTCATAAGCCTTTTGAACTGTAATTACAGCTACCTTAAGATTTCTAGCTAAGACTCTCATAGATGGTATAGAATCTCCAGTTTTCAAATCTTCATTCATAATTTGTTTTTTTATCTGATTTTCGATTTGTTCATATATCGGTTCGCTAGAATCGGTATTTATAATAATATTTATAATGCACCTCCTGTTCCAGAAGTGTACTTATGTGTACTTGTAGATTTAATAATACCACCAATAAAAAATATTTTCAACCCCCTTAATTTCCTAATTTTGAGTATAAAAAAAGACAATAGAGTTTAATTATCTATCATCTCTTGCGTTTTTATTTAATTATTTGGCTCGACAAACTGAGATTTGTTAAGCTCTTTTTATCATTAATGGTAAGCCGTATTCATCTATTCCATTTTCAGAGAAACCAAGCGATGCCCAAAATCTATGCGAATCCTCTTTTGCGTAGTTAAGGGCGTAATAAATTGCGCCGTCGTTTTTTGTGTATTCCATAAGCGTTTGGAAACATTTGTGTCCTGTCCCGTTCCCTCTATACTCTGGGAACACCCAAAAATCAAGAATGAAACATTTTCCGTCCTCGCTTTTGTAAGTGCAGTACTGAGAAGCGCCTATTTTAACTCCGTCACGCACAAAATATACCATGTGTAAAGTGTCCGGAGTGCGCAACATATGACTTTGCAATACATCTCGATATTCCGCGCTCTGGAAGTATTTCTTTTCTTCCTCCGTCGTTATAAACCCGTCATTTACCAAATACTGAAACTGAATGTCCCAATACTCGTTGATTTTTGAAACGGGTATCTCCTGAATGAATATCATTTCAACATCCTCCTCAAATTCTAATTTATCTAGTTCTATTATATTATATAGTCCCTCGCATGTGTAGACTCTTACAGTAAATATTTCAATCTTGTTATCACTGTATTACCATTTATCTTAGCTTTATCCTTTCGTGTAATATACTTTTCAATATCAAAAACATTTTTCTTATCACAATCTTCCAATAACTTATAATTCTTATGTTTTGTAATATCGAATTTATCAGATAGAAAAGGTCTTACTCCTCTTAACTGATAAATACACTTACCACCATCCATTACAGTTATTTCATCTTGGATCATAAGCTCTTTTCCAGTCTTCTGGTAATTTAGACCAAAAGATTTTTGATTTGATCTTGTTTCTGATATGTTATATAGGTCTAAAGTAGAAACTACGTTTAATAACATAGTTTCATGCTTAATATAAAAATTAAACTGGGATTCATTACAAATCCCAGTTTCATAATTAGCGTGTTCTTTAATATAATTTTGATCCTGCTGGAATATTATCATCCAACATTATTAAGTTAAGTTTTTCTTCTCCGTCGTTCTCACAAATTGCAGATATTATCATTCCTTCTGAGTCGATTCCCATCATCTTACGAGGAGGAAGATTACAAATTGCAAGCAGTGTCTTGCCTACTAGTGACTGTGCACTGTAATATTCTTTTATTCCTGAAAGGATTGTTCTATCTCTTCCTGATCCATCATCTAATGTAAACTTAAGTAGTTTTTTAGATTTAGGTACTTCTTCACAAGCTTTAACTTTAACTACTCTGAAGTCTGATTTAGAGAATGTTTCAAAATCTACACAGTCTTCAAATAGTGGTTCAACTTTAACTTTTGATAGATCTATCTTAATAGTTTCTGTCTCTGGTTCTAGTGCAGCTTGTCCTTCTGAGTCTTTATCTGATCCAAGTGGCTTCATTGTTGGGAAGAATAATATATCTCTTATGGTTGGTTGGTCTAAAAGTATCATGATCATTCTGTCTACTCCTATTCCAAGTCCTCCTGTTGGTGGAAGTCCTACTTCGATTGCATTTATAAAGTCTGTGTCCATTGGATGAGCTTCGTCATCTCCAAGTTCTTTTTCTCTTAGTTGTTCTTCGAATCTTTCTCTTTGATCTATTGGGTCGTTTAATTCAGAAAATGCATTTGCAAGTTCCCATGTATTCATAAATGCTTCGAATCTTTGAGTAAGTCTTGGGTCTTCTGGATCACGTTTAGCAAGTGGAGAAACTTCTACTGGATGCTTGGTTACAAATGTTGGTTGAATTAGGTGACATTCACAGAATTCTTCAAACATTTCTGATATTACATGACCTCTTGTCCAGTTTGGATCTACTTCAAGTCCTTTTGCTTTTGCTATCTCTCTTGTTTCTTCATCTGAATCTATTTTATTGAAATCTACTCCAGCATATTCATTAATTGCGTCAATCATGGTTATTCTACGCCATGGAGCCTTAAGTTCAATTTCTTTTCCTTGGTAGTTGATCTTTGTTGTACCTAGCACTTTCTTAGCTACATATTCAAAGATTCCTTCTGTTATTCTCATCATTTCTTCGTAGTCGACATAGGCTTGGTATAGTTCTATGTTTGTAAACTCTGGATTATGCTTTGGACTTATTCCTTCGTTTCTAAACATTTTTCCAAGTTCATATACTTTATCGAATCCACCTACGATTAGTCTCTTTAGATATAGTTCATTTGCAATTCTCATTTGCATATCCATATCCAATGTATTGTGATGAGTTAAGAATGGTTTTGCGTTTGCTCCACCTGCTACTGTTCCTAGTATTGGTGTTTCAACTTCTAAGAATCCTCTGTCATCTAAGTATTCTTTTATAGCTTTTATAATTTGAGATCTCTTTATAAATACATCCTTAACTTCTGGATTTACTATTAAGTCCACATATCTCATTCTGTATCTAAGTTCGATGTCTTTTAGTCCGTGGAATTTTTCTGGAAGTATTTGTAAAGACTTAGAAAGTAGTGAAGCTTCTGATGCACGTACTGTGATTTCTCCTGCTTCGGTTTTAAAAACTGTTCCCTTTACGCCTACAATATCTCCAATGTCTATATCTTTAATTACATTGTAGCCTTCATCCATTACATCTTTTCTTAAAAATATTTGAATGGTTCCTTTTGAATCAAGTAAGTCAAGAAAAGCTATCTTTCCATGACGTCTCTTGCTCATTATTCTTCCAGCTACAACTACTTCTTTTTCTTCAAATTCAGAAAAATTATCTTTTATATCTTTTGAATAACTATCAACCGGATAACTCTCAATCTTAAAAGGATCTTCTCCTCTTTCTCTAAGTTCTTTAAGTTTATTTCTCTTTAAGAGAAGCATTTCATTTAAATCTTTTTCTTGTGACAAGGTATCCTCCTTATAATGAAATATTCATTACTTCCAATGTTATAGTTCCCTTTGGAACTTCTATATCTATAACATCGCCAATTTTTTTACCGATAAGTTTAGATCCAACTGGAGACTCATTTGAAATTTTGCCTTCAAGTGGACTTGATTCAGCTGAACCAACTATGGTATAGGTGCTTTCTTTATCAGTGTTTAAATCTTTTACTGAAACTGTTGATCCGATATTTACAATTTCTGTATTTAGATCATCACTTTCGATAACAACAGCATTTCTAACCATGTTTTCAAGCTTTACAATTCTTTCTTCGACTTGAGCTTGTTCATTCTTAGCTTCGTCATATTCAGAGTTTTCAGAAAGGTCACCATATCCTAGGGCAACTTTTATTCTTTCTGCAACTTCTTTTCTTCTTACGGTCTTTAAAAACTCTATTTCATTTTCTATTTTTTCTAAACCTTCAGGTGTAAAAAATATATCTTTTTCCATCATTTCACTTCCATTCCTCATAAAAAATAGGCATACGCCTGATGCCAAGATATTATATTAAAAAATACTCAATAAGTCAAGTTATTCGCTAAATTCTAGCCATTTTTAGACACTATTTTCTATTTAAAGTGATCGTTAATCATTTTTGATATATCTTCATATTCATTTAAGGTGTTTAGCTTATGTCTTAGTTCCTTTGAACCATAGATTCCTGATGAGTAACCTACGAATTGCTTTCTCATTTCATTTATAGCAACCTTCTTTGGATAAACTTCAATCATCTTTCTAAGATGAATTAAAAACGTATCTAATTTTTCTCTATCGGTTGGAGGAATATACTCTTCACCTCTAAGCTTCGTTTTAATCTCTTTAAAAATAAATGGATTTCCAATTGCACCTCTTCCGATTGCAACTCCGTCTACTTTTGAATTCTTAATTCTCTCTACGAAACTATCGTAATCAGTTATATCTCCATTACCTATTACAGGTATCGATAGACTTTCTGCAACTTCCTCTATAAAATCCCAATCTGCAAGTCCAGAGTAGTACTCTTCTTTAGTTCGTCCATGGACAATAACCATGCTTGCTCCTTCTTCTTCGGCAATCTTTGCAACTTTTAATCCTTGGTTGCCGTCATTTATTCCTCTCCTAATTTTAATGCTCACAGGAATATCTGTTGAAGATTTCAAAGCGTAGATTAGTCTTCTACATTTTTCAGGATCATTTAAAAGGTATGAACCAGAAAAATTCTTAACTATTTTAGGTGCAGGGCATCCCATATTTATATTTATATAATTATATTTATGCGGGATCTCTTTTGCGATGATTTTAAAAATATCTTCTTCGTAACCAAATATTTGAAGATGAACGTTCTTTTCGTTTTTCGAAGTCTTCATAAGCTCCAAAGTTTTTTTATCTTTATAATAAAGAGCTTTGGCACTTACCATCTCGGTTATGGTTTGATCACAACCAAAATCCATACACATAGATCTATAAACTATATCTGTATATCCAGCCATCGGGGCTAACATTAATTCCATAATATCTCCTCTCAACTAATTATATTTACTTTCTTACAAAATTTCAAATTCTTTATAGATTGTTTCAGATTTTAACTATTTCTGTTATAATTAACATATGCTCGGAGGTTTAAATGAAAAGAAATAATAAAAAGAAAAAAGCTTATAGAATTTCTTCTTTTTTTAAAGTATTAATCCTGCTTATTTTAATAGCAATTATAACTCTCGGTTCAATCGCTGGTTGCTACCTCGTATCAGTACTAAAAAAAGCGCCACCTATTGAACCAGAAAATTACAGAGAAAAGCTATTTGAAACTTCTAGAATATACGATAGCAATGGAGATCTCCTCCAAAGGCTTGTTAAGGATGAATATGCGGAATTCGTAAGTTATGATAATATTCCAAAAGACTTAGTAAATGCAATAGTCGCTGTTGAAGACGAAAGATTCTTCCAACATAGTGCTGTAGATTTCAAAAGACTCGCAGGAGCTCTCTACTACGATATTATGAGTGGTAGATTTGATCAAGGTGGCTCCACTATAACTATGCAGCTTGCAAAGAACTTATATACGAGTCGTGTTCAAAAAATCGAAAGAAAGCTAATGGATATCTACTATGCATATCAAATAGAAGATGCTCTTTCGAAGGAAGAAATATTAGAAGCCTATCTTAACAGTGCCGGTTTTTCAAAAGGTACAGTTGGAGTACAGGCTGCATCCAAAATGTTCTTTGGGAAAAATGTCAGTGATCTAAGTCTTGCTGAGTGCGCTCTTATTGCCGGAGTTACAAATTTACCTGAATACTATACTCCTTACAATAGAGTTAATATTACTGACGAAGATGATCTAGCCTCTATTCAATTTGAGCTTGTGCCTGTAGATACTTCTCAAAATGAAAATATAGATAAAATAATCGAGTATTCAAAAACTCTTTTAGAGCTTGGCAGAATTGATAAGTTTGACCTTCATCTTATAGAATCAAATCAACTTGTGCCAATGAAGGCTCAGTTCAATGAAAAATCCCTTGAAAGACAACATAAAATACTTAAAAATATGTTAAATCAAGGAATGATCGATCAAGGAAGATACGACGAAGCCATGAATCAACCGATTGTTCTAAATATTTCAAATAGATCACAATCAGGTATCTCATCCTACTTTGTTGATACTGCATTAAAAGAAACAAAAGAAATACTTATCAATGCAGGATTTTCAAAAGAAGATGCTGAGAGCGAACTTTACCGTGGCGGTCTAAATATTTATACTTCCATGAACACTCAGATTCAACAGTCACTTGAAGAAACTGTCCAAAACACTAAATATTATCCTGGAAACTCACTGGATGTTAATGGCGATCCTCAACCTCAAGTAGGATCAGTAATTATAGATAATAAAACTAGAAAAGTTGTAGCTCTTGTAGGAGGACGTGGACTAGGAGGAGGCTCACTTGCAAATAGAGCAACTATTCCTAGACAGCCTGGATCAGCAATCAAACCTATAGGACCATACCTAACAGCATTTAATCATGGAGCTACCGCAGGCGATGTTTACCTCGATGCAAATTTAAAATATGTAAACCTTCCATATATTCAATATAAACCTTCAAACGTTGGAAGTTATGTTGGTTGGACTACAATAAGAAAGCTCTTAGTTAGAAGTTCAAACGTAGGTGCGTACCTTGTATCCCGTGACATTCATACAGATTTCAAAGATAGAAAAAATAGAAACTCAACCTATTCTCAACACGTAAACAACGAAGCAAACTTAAATAGCATAATAGAAACTCTAGAAAATCTGGGAGTAACTACTGTTGATAAGGTAAACGACCTAAACTATGCAGCCCTATCACTAGGTGGAATGACAAGAGGAATAAGTCCACTTGAAATTGCAGGAGCGTTTACAGTCTTCCCTAACGAAGGTCAATTTGAAAAACCAACATTCGTAGATAAAATCGTAACAAATACAGGAGATGTTATTTACGAAAGAAAAGATAATCTAGTTGAAGTGGCTGATAAGAGAGACGCATATATTTTAACTGACATCTTAAAAGAAGTAGTAACATCTGGAACAGGTAGAAACGCAAGAGTAAAAGGACAAGTAACCGCAGGTAAAACTGGAACGACCAACGACAAGAAAGAGGCATGGTTTGTAGGATTTACACCATACTACACCGCTTCAGTTCTCCTTGCAAAAGATAATCATGAATCTCTTGGATTTAGTTCTACCACAGCAGCAACTCTATTTAAAGCAATCATGGACCCAATCCACGAAGGCTTAGATAAAGTCGACTATGATAAACCTGATGGAATTTACAGAAAATATGTAAATGGAAGATACGAAATGTTCAAAGATGATACTTCTCCAAGAAATGTAGATAAACTATACTGGGGTCAAGAAGACGACGAAGACGAAGACAAAAAATCTGATGACAAGAAGAAAAAAGACAATAATAAAGACAACAATAAGAACAACGAAGATTCAAATGATAGCAAGAGCAAGAAAAAGAAAAGAAAAACTCCAGTAAATAACAACGAGAACAACAATAATAGATAAAATGATTAAAAGTAGGCGACGCCTACTTTTTTATTGCAATTAAAAAAAGCCCCAAACGGGGCTTGAAATTATACTTCAAAATTTATTGAATCCTTTATTGATTCTGTCATCGATGTAAATAGTGCTGCATATAACGGTATTGATACAGCTTGTTTTATAAGTGCCTTTGTGGCGTAGTAATAAAATGTATTCTTACCAAATATAAATGCTTGGAAATATGGAGCCATGATTACTGATGTGATCATCTGACCTACAAATATTCCAAGTAAAACTTGATAAAATTTAAAGTTTGGATATTTCACCTTGAATAATCTAACTACTAAGATTGGAATAAGTCCAGTTAGTGCACTTGTAAGAGTGAACACTACATGGTATCCACCACCGCTTGATGGTCTTACTATGAAACCGAGTACGTCTGCCACAGCTCCAACTATAAATCCATTGACAGGACCTAGAACAAGTCCTGAGTAGATAATTGGAAATCCTCCAAAAGAAATACTTCCAAATCTCATGGTGTTTATTACTACTGATAATGCAACAAACATTGCCATGTAGGTGATCTTTCTAGTAGAACTTTGTCTTCTTGCTACCTTAATATTCGGACTTAGTGCATAAACTAAGATTCCAACGATCGCCACAATGATTACTCCATACTTGATTAAATTTTCATGGTATGTTTCAATTAATGGTTTCAAAGCTTCTAATTTCTCTGGCTTCATCTTAGGTATCATAGGCATCTTAACTTGAAGTGCCATTCCTAGTGCAATGCTTGCCATAGAAGCTATAAGTGAATACTTTTTATCTAGTAACCTTGATGCAAATAATACTACGATTACTGCAGCTACAAGACCTAAGTAAACCTTTGGTGCTCCTAATGTTATGGTAGTAACACTCATTGTAAGTACTACTGCCAAACAATATAAAAATATACTTGCTATAGTCTTCATTTAAACCTCCTATAATTTCGGTCTAAAGAAAGTGAACGCGCTTAAGAATCAAACTATTTTGCCAAATGGTCAACGTCCCATACCATTTAGAACTTCAAAAGCTACCCTTTAGACGTAAGACTAGATTCATTATACACTCTAATTTTACTTTTTCATAGCAAAACAATTTATTTTATCTTTTAAATGTTTCAAAGAAAACCCTTCATAAATCTATCTTTATATTTTAAATTATAAATATATGGTATGATAATAATATATGTAATAATTGTAAAGGAGTTGTGAAATGTTTAAACACAAAACTAAGGGATGGTTTAAGTCTATGTCCCTTATCTTAATCTTTATTCTTTCGATCTCTCAATTTCCCTTAGCCGAAACTTATAAGGACATTGAGTCTCATTGGTCAAAACCATATGTGACACAAGGTATTGAAGAAGGCTGGATAAAAGGCTATGAAGATGAAACTATAAGACCTAATGACAAGATTACCCGTTCTGAATTCATAAGCATTTTAAGTAGAATTTTAAATCTTGATAGGTTTAACTTAAAGACTTCATCTGAGTATTCAGACTTGGATACAGAGGCTTGGTCTAAATCAAGTATCGAGTCTGCTGAATCTGTTGGACTTTTAAAATTTACTTTTACTGAGTCCTATCTAAACCCTAGCAAGGAAATCACCCGTGAAGAAGCTGCCAACCTTTTGGATTATTCTCTTCTTCTTGATAATTTTGAAAAAAACGGAAGTTCTTTAAATGATGAACTTATATCCACTGCTCTTGAGCTATTTGAATCTCAAATAGACCTTAAAAGCGACAATGGACTTCTTAAATACAGCGACAGAGACAAGGTAAATTCTAAATTTATATTTTCAATTTGGGATTTAACTGATAAAAAGATTATATCTGGAAATAGCGAAAATCTATTTAATCCAGAAGGATCACTAAGTCGTGGAGAAGCTATGACTATGCTTGTGCGTGCCTTCAAAGGCATACCTAAAGAACCTTCTTTAGATGAAGCTCATGTTGTAAGTGTAGACGGTAAATATTACCTTGAAGACAAGACCAACGGTCTTCGCTTCTCTCCTAGTAAATTTAAAGACGGAATAGTAAAAGTTGCAGATAAGACTTATCTTCTTAATGCTGATGGCTCACTTGATCAAGGCTTTATAGATAAGAACAACAAAACATACTACGTTGAAGGCGAAAATGGACTTGCTACAGGATGGAGAAAACTAGACAATGCTCTTTATTATTTCTCTCCTTATGACTATCGTATGTATAAAGATGGGATGTTCTCCACCGGTAAAGGTGTCTATTGGTTTGGAAAAGATGGAAAGTTGAAAACTGGAAATAGACCTGGCGGAATAAAGGGAAGACTCGTTTATTGGGCTGGACCTAGTGAAAAAGAACTTTCAAATGAATGGTTAACTGGCGATGACAAAGAACTTCGTTTCCGTGGACAAGAAATAGCAAACTTCTCTGCATCTTATGAAGGACTTCCATTTAAATGGTACGGTTTTGACCTTACCAATGGAGAAGGTGTGTACTGTGTCGGTAACGCCTACTCTGCTCACAAGGCTTTTGGAATTAAAATTCCTGGAGCTAACGATGCAAATATTAAGCTTCACAAAGGTTATGAGCTTACTCGAGTTCAATATGTAGATGCAGAAAAATTCGGTGGCATTCGCTACCCTGCAGATTTTTCAAAGGCTTGGCCTGGAGATTTAATATTTAACTACAGTCCAAACTTCTACCTAGGGTACAACCACGTTGGAATCTTCATGGGTCACAATAACAATCGTCCAATCTACGTCCATGCAACCCTTGCAGACGGGCTATTCGTTGGAGACTGTCGTGAAATGAACTGGAGAATCGGCAGAAAGTTCAATGATTGCTTCATCCGTTATAATACAGAAGCTAATTTAAAAAAATAAAAATATTTAGTTAAAAAGATAAAATAAAAACGACTAGTAATGCTGACCCCAACATCTATAATGAGATGGGTTCAGTTCAAACAAGTCGTTCTTTTATTTACATATTATCCTTAACTGCAACGGCAACCATCTTAGCCTTTGCTCTTACTTCTCCTTCAGCTTCAAGCACCATGTCTACGATTACTTTTCTGTCGCCGATTTCTTCTGCAGTCGCTGTCACTTTTACTTCGCTATTCATAGGCGTTGGCTTTTTAAAATCAACTTCAAGCCTTGCAGTTATAAATCTTCCAATTACCGTGTCCTCTGTCAACTCTAGACCTTTGTTCCTATGTTTAAACCATGCAGCGGAAGCCGTTCCATGACAATCAAAAATCATGGCAATCATTCCACCGAAAAGATTTGCAGGCACTCCTCCAGTGAAATGTTCATCTGGAACTACACTGCAAGTAACTGTCTCTCCATCTTCACTTGGGTAAGATTTTAAATGCATGCCAGCTTCGTTCTTTGGACCGCATCCCCAACAGTATTGAAATCTTTCTCCGTAGGTATCTTGAATGGCTATTTTTTTCATAATCTCCTCCTAAAATTTTGTAATGGTAGTAGAAACTTCAAAGTATCCAAATATATAAATAATAATCATAACTATTGCAACTGAAAAAGCTATAAGAAGATATGCCGCTCTATTCCCCACATATTCTTCTATGCTCGTTTTGTAAAATGCAATAATGCTAATATTTACATATGAAATTATAACTTTTAAGAAGTTTTGCCTAAACGATATTAAAAAACAGGATACAAAGTAAAGTAAAAATATAAATGTCAAAGTTATAAAAAATACATTAGTAACTAAACTTAGTCTCCCATTATCCTTGTCTTTATTTTTCATAATCTCCCCATCATTTAAACTCATTTTATAATTTAATTATACTATATCAGAGTAAAGAAAACTAAATTTCTTTGTCTTTCTAAAAAGTTTCAACAAAAAAATCCCCGAAAGGCTCATTGAATTAGGGATTTTAGGAAAACTTATTTAGAGAGTCTTTAGGTGGCTAGATAAAAGGTTAAGAGCAGAGATTGTTCTTAGCCTTTTTAATTTGATTAATTGTAGAATGATAGCCTTTAATTAACTTGACTTATCTTTTATAGTACGGAAATATGTGTATAGTAAAAAAAGAGAGTTAAGCATGAAACAAGAAATTTTGGAAAGATTAGAAACAGAAGTTAATGCTTGCAAAAGAGACGCAGGAAACTCAGTTAAGAAAGCAAAAAAGGAAAGGTTTTATTAGCCATTAACTTTTTAGATATAGTAGTGACAGCAAAAAAATTTGTTGGTAGACTTCATGATGAATTTTGGAAAGTATCAGACGAAAAACTAACAGAGGAAGAATTGAAGATTTTTTTGCGAAGCCTAAACATTGAGCTAGGAAATAAACAAAGTTTTATATTGAGTTAAAACAGGGAAGTAAATAAGCAATTAAGTATTTAAAACTTTCAAATTTCAACAGTAATACCTTTTATTCTATTTGCTAACCCGCCACCTCCGTTAAAATTTGCATAATAAATGCTCGGTATCTTAAGAGCATAAGAAAAGCACCAATCATTGCTGATTGATGCTTATGATTATTATTTAGTTGTTGTCGACAAATAGGAATTTAACGATTCTAAAACATTATAAATTCTTTTTCTCCCGTATTGTCATCTATATGTTCAGATTGGATATTAGATTTCTCTCGCAGATAAAATTTAATCGATTTCTCATTTTTCTGGTATACGCTTAATTTTAATGTGGACTTGACTCCTTTACATGATTCAGCAATTGTTTTCCAATTCCTTTTGATTGCATCGTTTCTTTTACAAAAATACCTTCGATATAGCTATTATTCAATCCAATGAATCCATCAATTTGCTTTGTGCGATTATCTTCATACACATATATTTCTGTGCTATGCAACATCTCTTTTACTATATCAGAGTTGCTCTGCCAATAATAAGAATATATATAACTATGTGCCTGAATATTCGTATTCAGGCATATTTGCATCACTGCATCTATGTCATTATCAATACATTGCCTAATCATTTCATCAACCCTACAAATTTTGATTTGCACTGCTTTTCATATTTCGTGTATTTATCAAGCTGAACTTCAATATCCCGACTGCCATACATCACTTGCATGATGGAAACCGAAAATTGTGCGAGAACGCACAGAAATCTTAATGACCTCGATGCTTCTCTTTTTTCTTTTTTTGTTTCAGTTCAAACTTTCGCTGTGCTTTTACCAGATTACGTTCACGGTTTTCCACCTTGCGTTGCTGTTTGTTCTGATCCTGTTGCAGTTTTAGAGCCTGCTGTGATTTAGTACCAATGTCAGTTTTCTTCATTTCCTTTCTTACTTCATGTTGCACTCTCTTTGGATTCTTTTTGGTTTCCTTTACAACAGTTGCCACAGCGGGGCTGAATTGTAAATCATAATAGTGTTTAAGGACAAAATCCAGAATCTCGC
>QWBY01003326.1_pt1 | contig 12671 bp, 10 predicted proteins | sample 1972471 | NCBI WGS metagenome assembly QWBY01 (sample SAMN09866722, study PRJNA288562) | Human gut metagenome isolate term6_stool, whole genome shotgun sequencing... | reverse complement strand
CGATAATGGCTACAATATCAACACTATGAAGACTATTAAAGAAGATAATAATGTAATGTTAGTTTGTGAGCTAGACGAACCACTAAGAGACGATATTTTACAAAAAATTAGAGATGGTAAAGATTTTACCTTTATCAAATATATAGGGGTATAGTATGTTAACTAAAATGAAAACTTTAAAAGAAAGATGTGAAGAAAAAAACTGTGAGCTTTGGGAAATTGCTCTAGAAGATGAGATTAAAAATACTGGAAAGAGCGAGGAAGAAATCTGGGATAGACTCCAAAGAACCCTAGATGTAATGAAAAAGTCAGCTCAGGCAGCTCTTGAAACAGAGGTAATTTCAGTTACGGGCATGACTGGGGGAAATGCTAAGAGTATGCACGATTATTTCCTCAAGGGAGAATCTGTCCTTGGCGAAACCCCAGCCCTTGCTATGGCTATGGCCCTTTCTACATCAGAGATAAATGCTGCCATGGGTATAATCGCTGCAGCTCCAACTGCAGGATCGTCGGGAATCCTTCCAGCAACACTTATGACTATGTATAAAAAATATGGCTACAGTGATGATGAGCTTAAGAAGGCTCTTCTTGTAACAAGTGCAATCGGTCAGGTAATCTTCGATAATGCGACCTTCGCTGGCGCTGAGGGTGGATGTCAGGCAGAAACAGGTTCTGCTGCGGCAATGGCAGCTGCTGCTGTATGTTTCTTAAGAGGCTATGATATCCAAATTCAAGAAAATGCAGCCACTGCAGCTATCCTAAATATACTAGGACTTGTGTGCGATCCTATAGGTGGCATGGTTGAATTCCCATGTAACTTAAGAAATGCCAACGGTGTAATGAATGCCCTAGCAAGTGCAGATATGGCTATGGCTAACGTAAAGATGATTGTAACCTTCGATGAAGCAGTAGATGCTCTTAAGAGAGTAGGAGACGTCCTACCAGCAAGATTAAGAGAGACAGGTGAAGGTGGTATAGCCGTTTGTCCGTCAGCTATTAAACTTAAGGCAAAATATATAGACGGTGAATAGATAAGAAAACCCTAACTAGGAGAAATTCTAGCTAGGGTTTGTTTTTATTTCCAATAATCTAATTCTTCTTTTATCCCAATATCTTTTGCGACAAAACTTGGGTCCTTGCCTTCTTTTATTTGAGTCTTGTAATCTTTCAGGCAGGCTAGTAATTTATTTGATAAGATCAAAATCGCTGGTAGATTTATCAGAGCCATTATGCCCATAAATAGGTCGGAAAGGTTCCAAACAAAGGCTTGCTCTTGGATGGCACCGAAAAATATTAGAAATGCTGCAAGAATCCTATAAGGTATTCTTTGTTTCTCATCGAGTTCTCTCTTAGCTAGATAGTCAAAGTTTGAATCTACATAGTAGAGATTTCCTATAAAGGTTGTAAAGCCAAAAAGTACGAGCGATGCTGATATAAAGTAATATCCGAAGTTACCGAAGACACTTGCTAGGGCCTCTTGGATAAAAGGAGCTCCATCAAGGGCAGGACTTGGATCTATACCAGAGCTTAGGCCCATAAAGGCTGTGGATGAGCAAATCAAGAGGGTATCGATAAATACTGAAAGCATTTGAACAAGACCTTGTTTTACAGGGTGGCTTACCTCAGCAGCTGCTGCAGCATTTGGAGCAGAACCAATACCAGCCTCATTGGAATAAAGTCCTCTTTTCATACCCAAAATCATGGATGAGCCAGCAAGACCTGAGAAAATCGCCTTGAAGTTGAAGGCATCTTCTATAATTTTCCTAAAGACTTCAGGAATCCTTCCTATATTTAGGATTATCATGATAAGAGAAACTACAACAAAGATTATTCCCATAAAAGGAACTATATTTTGGGTTATCTTAATTATTCTCTTACCCCCTCCGAGGATGACAAAGGCAACTGCAAGAGCGAAGAATCCTCCGATGATCTTCGGACTTACTTGAGGATTATAAATCCCGTAAGATTGGAAGGAAGATTGGAGATTGAAGCTTGCAAGCATATTAAAGCCAACAGCATAGCAAACTATAAGGGCGATTGAGAAAACCACTCCGAGTTTTCTACTCTTTAAACCTTCTTCTATGTAGTAAGATGGGCCACCGTAAGAACTGTTTTTTCCTTTTTTCTTATAAATTTGGGCGAGGGTTGACTCAGCAAAGGCACTAGCAGAGCCTATTATAGCTACAAGCCACATCCAAAATACAGCCCCGTAGCCTCCTAGACATATGGCAGAAGATACTCCAACTATATTTCCAGTTCCTACTCTTGATGCTGTGGATATCATCAAGGCTTGAAAACTTGATACATCTGATTCGTCCTTTGGTTTTTCCTTGATTACCTTGAAGGCTTCCTTTAGAAGGCTTACTTGGATAAAGCCAGTTCTTATTGTAAAATACAGGCCTACAGCAATAAGTAAGACTACAAGGATGGGGAAATACAAGACAGTATTGATCTTTCCTATAATAATATTCAAATTTTCCATTATTCTTCTCCTTATTTAATTTCAAATTAAGCCATGCTTAGTAAATAACTTTAACAAGATAACATAATGATATATTATACCGTTGTTAAATAAATTTTTAAATATCATAACTTATTTTTATTTCTTTATGAAAATCACTAAAAATTATTGTACTGTTTATTCCTTATGATGGAAATACTTGGGGTTATAGATATTAGGCTTTTGCTAAATATAGTTTTTTAAATTCCTATATATACATATCTAAAAATCATATAAAAATATACATATCTAAAAATCATATAAAAATATACATATCTAAAAATCATATAAAAATTTTGACTTTCTGGGATTTAATTGTTCAATAATAAAATGCTAATATAATTTATAGAGAAATTTTATTGAAAGAGAGGCGAATTATGAATCAGAAATTAGACCTTACAAGAGGCCCTATCTGGCAAACTTTGGTTAAACTTTCAATCCCCCTAGCCCTGACAGCCTTTATACAAATTGCTTACGGATTTGTAGATATGATTTGGATATCAAGGCTAGGAACCGATGCTGTCGCTGGTGTGGGTATTGCTGGATTTGTCTTTTGGATAGCTAACTCCCTTGCCCTTATACCAAAGGTAGGCACAGGGGTCTTCGCATCCCAATCCTACGGTCAAGGTAACGAAAAGGAGACTGTAAGGGTAATAAATAACGGAATAATTCAAGCGGTGATTTTAGGTTTTTGCTTTACTATTTTTGTTTTAATTATTAGAAACATTTTTATAGAAGCCTATAGCTTGGGAGATGCGGCGGAACTTGCTGCCAAGAGATATCTTTTTATAGTGGCTTGCGGGATGATTTTCTTTTTTATAAATCCAATGTTTTCACAATCTTTCACAGCTCTAGGAGATTCTATAAGCCCCTTTAAGATAAATGCAGTAGGACTTCTTGCAAATATGATACTTGACCCAGTTTTGATCTTTGGCTTTGGACCCCTACCAGCCTTAGGCATAAGAGGAGCAGCTATAGCGACTATCTTTAGTCAGTTTTTGGTTAGCCTTTGCTTTTTATTTCTTATCATAAGGCAGGACGACATAATAAAGAAATCCATATCGAGGATTGATTATAGGATGAATTGGCAGAAGGAAATATTTAAGCTAGGACTTCCTGCTGGAGTTTTGAGTGGTTTTCATGCTTCGATTTCTATGATACTAAATAGATTTATGGCTAGCTTCGGCCCAGTTCCAGTTGCGGTAGCCTCAATCGGAGCTCAACTTGAGTCGATTTCCTGGAATACGACAGAGGGAATCCAAGTAGGAATCCAAGCTCTTGTCGGACAAAACTACGGGGCAAAAAAGATCGATAGGGTAATAGATATAATAAAGGTAAGCTTTAAGCTTGTGGCAAGCATTGGACTTATAGCAAGTCTAGTCCTATTTTTCTTTAGATATAATTTATTTAGTCTTTTTACTCCAGGAGATAGTGAGGCCATAAGCTTAGGAGCTGATTATCTATTAATCCTTTCCCTAAGCCAGCTTATGATGGCAATAGAAATTGGTCTAGCTGGGGCCTTCAATGGGCTTTCTGATACCAAAACTCCAGCTGTAATAGGTCTTGTGATGAATACATCGAGAATCCCAATCTCCCTAATCCTTATGCCATTTTTGGGAGTTCATGGAGTATGGATCGCCATGAGCCTAAGCTCAAACTTCAAGGGAATTCTTTCTATGATTTTCCTAGCTAGGAAGGTTAAGAAATTAAAAAATGGATATTATAAAGAGCCAGGACTTTAAATGAACTGGCTCTTTTTCTTGAATATTAGAAATTTTCGATTTCAAATTCAGAAATATTATTTACATAGGAATCGGCTTCTTTTTTGATATAGTCCCACTCCTTCTCATTCCAAGGAAAGTCCTTTATGCCGACTGTCCTGATTCCTTCTTTCTTTGCTGCCTTTATGGCGTAGAGAGCGTCGTCGAAAAGGATTAGGTCTTCTGGGGATTTTCCGTGTTTTTTGATCGAATATTCCCAAAAGTCTTTTTCTGACTTATTATATCCTGTCGTATCCGGTGTTGCCAAAAAGTCGAAGAGGTCGAATACTTCTAGTCTCTTTAGGGCCTTTTCTAGATATTTGTAGTCTGTAGAAGATGCTACAGAAAGTGTGTAACCCTTTTTCTTTAAGTCTCTTAGAAAATCTACTGTTCCATCCTTAGCTAAGAGATCATTTGCATAGGCATTTTCTATAGTTTGTTCAAAATAATCAATAACTTCATCCTTAGTCATATCCCTTGCTATATTTTTCGATAGAAAATCACACATATCATAGAAAGGAAGAGCTTCTATGTGGCCTTTTTTCTCTTTTGGGATTTTATTTAAGTCATAGCCGTATTTTTCAAAGATATCTTCGAGTGGTTTTATCCATATATGCATGGAATCTAGAATCGTTCCGTCAATGTCAAATATTAGTCCGTACATTTGTATCCTTTCGTCTATCTTTGTGCCTGTCTGTAACCTTTGCTGATGGCTTCATCTTCTGAGTAAAACCAGGTTACATTTTCCACAGAAATCTTGTTATAGTCCCTCTGACCCCTGGTGTGATATTTTCCTGTAAGTCTATTGCCCTTGATCGGACCCTCTGTAGAATCTGCTGTATAGTTTTTCTTTCTACTGGTGTAAGGTCTAGTTTTTTGATTTTCGATTGGCCTATTTCCGGCTGGATATGGGAAATTATCCTTCGAACTTTGGCTAGAATCAGAATCACCAGTAGATTCAGATGGACTTTCGTCCTTTTCTTCTTTAGAAATCTCATCTTCGATAGAATCTGTTGCTTTTTCTAAATCGGATTCTTCTGTATCTTTCCCATCTGTACTATTATCATCATTTGAAAGTCCGATAGCTTCGTCTAGGTCGTAGTCCTCGTAGTAGATGATAGGCAAGTCTTTAGAGTTATTATCTGCAAGACTAGTGCCCACAAATCCTAAGGCTGTGAGAGATAAGAAGAGAGCGAGCAAGTTTTTCTTTTTCATAAATATCCTCCTTCAGATTATATATCCATTATACCATATGAAATGCTTTGCCTCTTAGCTAGAATTACTATATAATTAGCTATAGGGAGATATTATGAATACTTTATTAGAACTTTATTTGACATTTTTTAAGATGGGACTTTTTACCTTCGGTGGAGGCTACGCCATGCTTCCTCTTTTGGAAAGAGAAGTAGTCGATAAGAAGGGCTGGGCAAGCCATGAGGAAATCTTAGACTATTATGCAATTGGCCAATCCACTCCAGGAATTATTGCGATTAACACTTCAACCTTTTGTGGTTACAAGGTAGGCGGAAATATCGGAGGTATTGTAGCAAGCCTGGGCTTTATTAGTCCATCCATAATAATTATTTCCATCATAGCCAAATTCCTACAAAGCTTCAGTCATCTAGCCATAATCCAACATGCCTTTGCTGGAATAAGAGTTGCGGTTTGCGCCTTGGTTTTTTATTCTGTTCTTAAGATGATAAAAAAGGATGCCAATACTGGTCTTAAATTTATGGTATTTATTTTGACCTTTGTAGCTATAGGATTTTTGTCTATATCGCCAATTGTAGTCGTGATTACGGTTGGAGTTTTCGGAATACTTTCAGGAAGGGGAAAGAATAATGCTTAGATTGATGTGGGAATTTTTTAAGATTGGAATTTTTGCAGTAGGTGGAGGGATGGCAACCATTCCCTTCCTTTATGAAATAGGAGAGAAGTTTGGCTACTTTTCTAATGAAGAGCTACTAGATATGATAGCTGTATCTGAATCAACGCCTGGAGCTATTGGAATTAATATGTCTACCTACGCAGGAATCAATGCCCAGGGAAATCTAGGAGGAGTTTTAGCTACGATTTCGCTAATAACAGGACCAGTGATAATTATTCTATTTATAGCAAGAGCTATGGATAAGTTCAAAAATTCTAAAGTCGTAAAGGATGCCTTCGTAACCTTAAGACCTGCTACAGCAGGCCTTATCCTGGGAGCTATGAGCTCGGTATTATTTGTAACTTTATTTAACTTAGAAGCCTTTAGGCAAAGTGGAAATATAATAAATATAGTAAGGCCAATTCCCTTAGGGATATTTGTGGTATTTTTAGGACTATTAACGAAATTTAAGAAATTAAATCCTATCGTCGTAATCATAATAGGAGCTCTGCTTGGAATTTTCCTAAAACTCTAAGTTAGGATGGGTATAAGTAGAAAGTAAGAGAAAGGATAAGAAAATGTTAGTTTATATAGCAGGAAGTGGCGCTATGGGATCAACCATAGGCTATCATATAGAAAAAAACACAGACAGTAGAGTTATTTTACTAGATTACTGGCAAGATCATATAGATAAAATTAATGAAAATGGACTCAAGGTTTCTGGTAAAGTAGAAGATACAATAAAAATAAAGGCTATGAGACCGGAAGAGGCGAAAGAAAAAGCAGACCTAATAGTAGTAATGACCAAATCAATGGCCTTAGAATCCATGATGGAAGCTATAGAGGGAATTATTGGAGATAATACTCAAATTCTTTGCCTCCTAAACGGTATGGGTCATGAGAAAATCTTAGAAAAGTTCGTCGATAAGAGCCAAATCAATATGGGAGTTACCATATGGGCTGCAGGACTTACAGGTCCTGGGGAAATAGAAATTACAGGTAAAGGCACAATAGATGTCCAAAATATAGGAGATGATGAGGAAAATGGCAGAAAGATTTCTGACTTATTAGATAAGGCAGGTCTTGGTGCCAAATACGATAGCGATGTGATGTTTGCCATATGGAGAAAGGTTATGGTAAATGGAACAATGAATTCCATGACCTCACTTATGGAATGCACTATTGGAGAATTCTTCGATTCATCTACCTCCAAGGATATTATAAGTGAACTAGTAAAGGAATTTACAGAAGTAGGTCGTGCTGAAGGAATCGATCTTGATAAAAAAGAGATGCTAGAATACATTTACAAAACAGCCGAAGAAGCCAAAGACCATCACCCTTCCATGTACCAAGACCTCATAGAAAGAAACAGAAAAACAGAAATTGACTTTATAAATGGAGCAGTAGTGGAAAAGGGAAAGAATCACAAAATCGCTACTCCATATAACAAGATAGTAACTCAATTAATCCACGCCAAGGAAGATATTAGAGGAGCGAAATAAACATAGAATTTAGAAGTCCGAGAGGGCTTCTTTTTATTTAGGAGACATTATCGGTATAGTAGTAGATGAACTATTCCTAGAGAAGGAGAGAAGATGGACTATATTTATAAATTTGATACGGATAATGGCTTTGAGAAAAGTGATATAAAAAGTTTTTATGATGTTATAGAAGATGATGATTTTTATCTGATGTATTTGGGCAAGGATAGCTTTATTGATTTTGCGAAGACCTATAAACTCGACAATGCTATTATAGATTTGTTAGTTTCTGATATTTCTACTAAGACCTATATGGCGGTTGAGGATAATTATACTTTTGCAATTCTTGAAATGCTCGATATCAAGGGCAATCTCGATACATCAGACCTTGTTGGCTTTTACATAGAAAATAATAGGATTATAATCGTGGACCTCTACGATAGGGATGCTTCTACTTCAGTTGCCTTTAGGAGAATGATTAATAAAAAATCAGCCGCAAGATCTCCGGGAAGGCTCCTAAAATTTTTCATAGCAGCACTTATCAGCGACCATACCAGGGTTTTTGAAGAGATTAAAAACCAAACGGCAGCTGTCGAAGATAGGATTGTAAAAAATAAAAAGCTAACAAGTAGTATAGATATTATCACGGACAATAGGCATAAGGCCCTAAATCTCTACACATCTTATGAGAGACTTATCGATACTTTGGAGCTTCTTACGGAAAATGAGAATGATATTTTTGATGAAGATGATATCAAGCATCTTAAATCAATAGCCTTTAGGGTGGAAAGATATTCATCAAACATCACCTATCTCAATGATTATATAAATAATGTCAAGGATTCCTATACATCTAAGATGGACCTTTCGATGAATAATACTATGAAAATCCTTACTGTAATTACTGCAATTTTTACGCCGATTACTATTATTACAGGTTGGTACGGGATGAATTTTGACAACATGCCCGAGCTTGAGTGGAATTTCGGTTATATTTATGTCATAGCCCTATCCCTAACTAGTATTATTTTAGGCTTTATTATCTTTAGAAGGCTTGATGAATAGGAAGAAATAAAGCGGAAGAGACATTAACTACAGTCATATTCCGCTTTTTTACTATTATTCTATTACATTAACTTCACGCATCCTCCAGTGGCCGTCATCAGGGCCGAAGCTAATTGTTATATGTTGGTCTTGGTATATATCCATATCAGTAGGCAGACTTATCATGTCGCTAGTATTAGTGTGGTAACCATCTCCAGCTCCTGTAAGAAGTTCAGGATTTATGTCTTGATATTCGATCATTTGGTCATGGTTAAATACCCTTACCACTCCTGAAACTACAGTTTGATCAGAATCTACTTGCTCTTGGCTTGAGCTTTGTATATCCTCTTCTTTTACGATACTATCCTCGTTATTATCAGCTTCTTCCTTTTTCTTTATTTCAGATAGGACCTTTCTAAAGTCTTCGTTTTTGTTTGAAGCTAAGCTTTCAATCTTTTCCCTATCATCGATATCAGAGAAATAAATCATGTGGGCCTCGTCCTTAGCTTTGTCACTTATATTTCCTTCCCAAAGTATATCCCTATTTAGCTTGAGCGAATCATCCTTAATATATGTAGTAATCTCTTCTTCCTTACCTTCCCCTGTTCCTGATAAGAAAGTTGTATATAGTAAGGAAGTGAAATCGGCGTTTTGTGAAATTACTCCTCTAAAGCCACCGGCACTTGCGACTCCTATAGTGATGATTTCATCAGCAGATATTTCCTTGGTCAAATCATCCTTGAGAGAAAATATCTTAAGATAGGATAAGCCATATTCTGTATTTTGTGCGACTAAAAGATCAGGAATATCTGAATATCTTGTATAGACTAAATCATAAGTATAAGTGATTTTTGCGTCTTCTCCCATATCGCTAAATTCGTAAGAGTCTATATTATCTAAGATTTTATTGTATAAGAGACTTGCCTTCTTGTAATTTTCGGACTTATCTGTCTCTTCTTTCTTATCCTTAGCTTTTTCTTTTTTCTCTAGCTTATCTTTCTCTTTATCTTCATCTTTCTTAGTTATTTCCTCAGTTTGTGACTTCTCTCCTGAGTCTTCGATTTTTTGTTTCTCTTTATTTGAGCAAGAGCTTAGGGCTAAACAAAGGCAGAGATATAGGCTAATAAGATGAATTATTTTTCTGTTCATATTTCCTCCCTATAAATAAACATAATTACTACATATATTCTATCAAATATCACATATCATTACAATAACTATAAGCTAAGTACTCTTTTACTTTAGGAAAGTAACTTATTTGATAGTAGATACTTAAAAAATGGGATACAAAAAGGATAGATTATGCAATCTATCCCTGTAATTTTATTTATTATTTTCTTCTAACAACTTTTGAAATCTCACCTAGGACAAGTGGGATTAGGGAAAGTATTAGAACTGGTATCCATTCCCATGTGAAAGACACTACTTCGAAAAGCTCTCTTAGGACTGGTATATACATTACCACAAGTAAGAGGGCAAAAGATAGGATGGTTGCCTTGATTAGTTGTGGGTTTGAGGCAAATCCTAATTCCTTTAGGGTAAACTTATCTGACCTTACTGAGAAGGCTCTTAGAAGTTCGCTTGTGATAAGTGTTGCGAATACCATTGTGTGTGCTCCCTCAATTGAGTCAGGGAAGATCCACTTAAGTCCAACTACATAGGCTAGAAGAACTGCTATTGTTATAAATATTGATTGAGAGATAAGATTTGTCTTTGTCTTTCCAGATATTATTGACTCTCTTGGATCTCTTGGGTCTTCTTCCATGATGCCTGGCTCTGCTGGCTCAACTCCAAGTGCTAGGGCTGGGAAGGCATCTGTAACAAGGTTTAGCCACAATAGTTGGATTGGTGTAAGTGGGCTTGGAAGGCCAAAAAGTATTGACAAGAATACTATAAGGACTTCTGCTATGTTACAAGATAGGAGGAAGGAGACGAACTTTTTGATGTTAGCAAAGATTACTCTTCCTTCTTCGACTGCGTTTACTATTGTTGCGAAGTTATCATCTACAAGAATCATATCTGCAGTATCCTTAGCAACATCTGTTCCTGTAATTCCCATTGATATACCAATGTCGGCGTTCTTGATAGCTGGAGCATCGTTTACTCCATCACCTGTCATGGCTACTATTTCTCCGTTTTGACCTAGGGCCTTCACAAGTTGAACCTTGTTTTCTGGAGAAACTCTGGCAAAGATTCTCTTAGTCTTTACTATTTCTCTAATCTCTGCTTCTGTCTTGTTATTTAATTCGCTTCCTTGCATAGCTTGGTCACGGCTTGTAGCAATACCTAAGTCCTTGGCTATAGCAAGGGCTGTCTCGAAATAGTCACCTGTAATCATTATTACGTCGATTCCTGAAGCGTGGCATTCCTTAACAGCAGCCTTAGCTTCTGGTCTTGGTGGATCGATCATTCCTGTAAGTCCAACGAAGACCATATCACGTTCGATGTTTTCTGTAGTAAGGTCTGTATCAAGGCTATCTAGGCTTCTAAAGGCGTAGGCCATAACACGGAGAGCAGAGCTTGCAAGCTTGGTGTTCTCTTCTAGGGCCTTTTTCTTAAGGTCTTCTGTAAAGTCTACGATTTGGCCATCTACTAGGGTCTTAGTACATTTATCTATGATGACATCTGGGGCACCCTTGGTAAAGGAGTAGTAGTCTCCTTCTTTTTCGTGGAAGGTTGTCATCATCTTCCTTGTGGAATCGAATGGGATTTCCTCAAGTCTTGGGTGGTTTTCGTTTAGGTTTTCTTGGTTGATGTTCCATTTTTCAGAAAGTGTAAGCATAGCGCCTTCTGTAGGATCACCTGTGATCTTATAGATGTCGTCTTCTCTTATAAGATTGGCATCGTTACATAGACTTGCTATGGTCATGAGAAGTTTGATTTGATCGTGATTATCTACGATTTCACCCTTCTCATCTCGGATATCTCCCTTTGGCTCGTAACCTGAACCTTCTACTTCAAATTCCTTGCCATCTGTGTAGATTTTGGTGATGGTCATCTCGTTTTGAGTAAGGGTTCCTGTCTTATCTGAACAGATTACTGTAGTTGAACCAAGAGTTTCTACTGAAAGAAGGTTTTTAACTATGGCCTTTCTTTCTGCCATCCTGTTCATTCCGATTGATAAAACAATAGTTACAACTGCGGTGAGTCCTTCTGGTATAGCAGCTACTGCAAGTGATACTGCGACCATGAAGTTATCTAACATATCCATTTCAGATCTAAAATATCCTACTACGAAGACTAGGATACAAACTATTACTACAAGCACAGCAAGGAGCTTGGATAGCTTCTTGAGTTGTTTTTGTAGAGGTGTATCTTTTGCCTCGACGTTTTCTAGACTTGTTGCGATCTTACCGATTTCTGTTTCATGGCCTGTGGCTGTGACAAGTCCCTTGCCGTGACCGTATGTTACTATAGATGATGAAAAGGCGTAGTTATCCCTATCTCCGATTCCAACATCTTCATTAAATTCCTTGCTAAAGTCCTTTTCTACTGCGACAGATTCTCCAGTAAGGGATGATTCGTCGATTTGTAGGTTGCTTGATTCGAGAAGTCTCATATCAGCTGGAATGATATCTCCGGTTTCTATGATTACAACATCTCCTGGTACAAGCTCTTCGGCCTTTAATTTTTTTCTAGATCCATCACGAATGATGGTAGCTTCTGGTGAGCTCATCTTTTGAAGGGCTGCCACAGAGTCTTCTGCACGACCTTCTTGGATGATGGACATAATAGCGTTGATTACTACGATTGCAATAATGATCCCGCATTCAATAGCATCTCCTGTAAAGGCTGACACGATTGCAGCTATTACAAGAAGGATTACCATAGGATCTGCTACTTGCTCGATGATTTTCTTGGCAAGAGATTTTTTGTTAGATGATTCGATAATGTTTTTGCCGTACTTATCGAGTCTTTTGCTTGCCTCATCGGAAGTAAGACCGCGGTTTGGGTCACTATTATGTTTTTTGATTACTTCATTTAAACTTCCTTTGTAGTCCATAATTCCTCCATTAATA